>Ga0099364_10006923_pt1 | contig 16351 bp, 7 predicted proteins | sample TergutTh196P3_FD_73070 | JGI IMG/M metagenome (GOLD analysis project Ga0099364, IMG submission 73070) | Microcerotermes parvus P3 segment gut microbial communities from Pointe-Noire, Republic of the Congo - Th196 P3 | ecosystem: Host-associated > Arthropoda: Insects > Digestive system > Gut ...
ACGAGGGTGGTGCTGGGCGCGTGTTCGCCCGCGGGGGGAGGGGGGGGGGGCAAAAAAGGGGGGGGTTTCGGCCTTTGTTTTTCGTGCGCCACCTCGTACTTCGTGCTGTAACGGGCGCTCTGGGGTGGCAGAGCGGTATAGTGTGAGCAGTGCTCTGAAATGTGAGCGATGATCCGGGGCGGTGTGTGCCGCCTCGACGAAAGGACCTGTGATGTCCCGTCAGCACGTGCTCGTCGTCCTCGGTCACCCGGACCGCCTGAGCTACTGCGCCGCCCTGGCCGACGCCTACGTCGCCGGGCTGGACACCGACCGGTACGACGTGGAGGTGCTGCGCCTGGGCCAGCTCGACTTCGACCCGGTGCTGCGGTTCGGCTACCGGGAGCGGATGCCCGCCGACCCGGTGGTCGACCGCTCCCAGGAGCTGCTGCTGTGGGCCGACCACGTCGTGCTGGTCTTCCCGGTCTGGTGGTCACAGATGCCCGGCCTGCTCAAGGGCTGGGTCGACCGGGTGCTCGTCGCCGGTTTCGCCTACTCGATGAACGGCCTGCGCACGGTCAGGCTGCTCCGCGGTCGCACCGCCACCCTGGTCGTCACCGCCCAGGCCCCGGCGTCCATCGCCGGTTCCACCGTCCGCCTGGTCCGCCGCAAGGTCATGGGCTTCTGCGGGATCAAGACCACCCAGGTCCTCACCCACGGCTGGATGACCACCTCCCGCGACACCCCCGAACGCCGCGAACGCTTCCGGTCCAAGGTCGGCCAGGCCGCCGCCCGGCTGGATGCGCGTTCCCGACCAGCCCCGGCCGACCGGTAGGTCAGCCCGTGGGTCTGACGAAAACTGCGCTAGGACCGCCGAAAAAAGTGCGCTAGGACCGCCGAAAAACATGCGTTAGGGGTACTCTACCTGTGTGGATGCTCAACCTGGCGCACCCACGACGGTGCCGAGGTCGACATCGCCGTCGAACGCCTCGACGGCGCCGTGGTCGCCTTCGAGATCAAGGGCGCCCAGCGCCTGAAAGACGGCGACCTGAGCGGACTGCGCACCCTGCGCGACCGGACCGGCCCCGACTTCCGCGCCGGGGTGGTCCTCCACACCGGCCCTCGAGCCGCTCACCCAGAAGACCGTCTCTTCACCCTGCCCATCGACCAGCTGTGGAATCCGTAGGACGAGAAGCGCAGCAGGCTCTGGGTGCACGCAGAAAAGTTCGACCGCCTGACGGCGGCAGAAGTGACGCCTGCGGCGTCACAAGATTAAGAGACTCAATATTCCAGATCGAGCCAAAAAACGGGGCGGACTCCAGCCCGGGACCCAGCCCACAGGTTGTTGTTGTGGTGGTCAGGGCCCGCGAGCGACGACGGGAGCACAGCCCAGGCGTAGTGTGGACGGTAGCCAGGCGAGCGCAACCACCAGAAGCCCACGACTCCGCCGTCGCTGCGTGCATCAACATCAACCCTCCCCAGCGGGTACTCGGCCTTGCCGCCAAATATCTGGTCCCGCGCCAGGAGGTGGACAGTCTCGTCAGTCGGGTCATCCTTGGCGGCATCTCTCCTGCTGTCCTCGGTTGCTATGTTGCCCAAGATCCCTCGGCTCCCGGCCCACGCGGTCTCTGTCTGGGCTGACACCATGACGATCCGTTCCCTCACCTCCCCGGGAATCCGTTCGCGGAAATCTTCTCTCAGCCACTGCCGCAGGCTCGACTGGCTCCACAGCACGCCGGGTAGTTCGTCGGGCTCAGCCGCCAACCACCGTGAATAGTCGGGGAAATCGCTGTAGCCGTTGTCGTCGACGTGCCCGGTGTAGGGTCGGATGGTGACGATTCCTTCGCTCAGCAACAGCGTGCGGTGCGGTAGCGGCGGCTGCGTACTGGCAGGTCGGATGTCGAGCACCCACCACCACCAGTCGCCCAGCTTGACGACCCGCAGGTCGTCGTCGGTCCACTCGTGCTCGATCTGGCCGTCGGCGCCGATGCCCTGGATCCAGCGTTGGACCTCTGGGAGGGTGAGGTCGGACCGGGCCCGCCACTCGCGGGTCCAGCGGCTGTCGTGGCGCACGGTGGACTGGTGGGTCTGGCCCCACATGGTGAGGTAGAGGGTCAGGCGGGTCTCGTCGGCTAGGTTGCTGCCGACCCGACGGGCTGCGGCCAGGATGGACGTGCCGTCCAGCTCGTCCAGTGCTTCGGACGGTGGTGGGTCGGGTACGGGCGCAGCGGCGAACAGGTGCGCCATCCGTGCTGGAGCGTCTGATCGGCCGCTCAACCATTCAAAGGTGGCCGGACAGAAGGCTTGGACGGCGGACAGGACAGCGACCACCAGCGGCTGGTACACGCCCCACAGGCCGGTCTCGCCGAAGGCGCGGCTGGCCAGCTGGTGGTTGACCGTGAAGACGTTCAGCAGGCGCTTGACCTCGCGCAGGGACGTGGATCGGGCGGCCAGGGCGTCGGTCAGGAGCTCGGCGACGGCCCGGATCTGGACTTCCTCCAGGGTCGCCCTACCTGTGGCCGTCGGGGCCAAGAACTTGTCGCGCAGGGACTGTTCCAGGTAGCGGCGGTACTGGTCTTTCTCCAGCATGGGGACATAGAACGGGTACTGGATGATCTTGGCCAGGCGGTCTTCACCTGGTATCGCCTGGTCGTGTCCGGCCCGCAGCCGGGCCGAGTTGACGCCGATGACGAAGACGCACTGTTCCTGGTCCAGGTAGGTCTTGATATCGTCCAGCAGGCGTTGGGCCACGGCGTCGTCGCAGCGGTCCAGGTCGTCGACGAAGAACACGACGCGGTGCTGGGTGTTGCGCCGGGCCAGCAAGCGGACGATCTCGGTGAAAGCCTCTTTCTTGCGCACTTGGTCTTCTTGGACGGCGAACAAGTCCCGGTTGACCCGCTCTGCCGACTGGCGCCAGACGGCCAGCGGCGCTCCGACAGCGGCCAGGGCCCGTCCGGGGCGTCCCATCTGTTCCAGGGTGTCGCCTCCTGTGCCGATGGCGTCGCGCAGGATGTTGAACCAGCGTTTCATCCGCCACCGGTTGAGCCAGGACGGACGCAGCAACCGTCGGGCGTCCTGGAGCATGGCGATGGCCGGGTCGACGTCCTGCTGGTGCTCCCAGGCGCTGAACCACACCGTGCCCCGGTCGCGCTGCTTGCGGCGACGGACGGTCCAGGCGCGGGTGGGAGCCTCGAAGTACCCCGGGTGTCGCTGACCGTCCCGGTCGTGCCAGCCAGTTTCCAGACGTTCGTGGACCTGGCGCATGATCGACGACTTGCCTGACCCCCAGCTGCCGTAGATCCCGATCGTCCCCAACGGTTTCTCCTGGGTGACGATCTGGTAGATCCGGTCGACCAGCGCCCCACGGTCGAAAGCGTCCTCCAGTGTTGGGTGGTCCGACTCCAGCGGCGCGTACGACGCCGAGGTGCTGTGCGAGGGCGCGCTCGTCGCGGCGACCTTCAGTGCGTTCGTGGCGACGACGGCAGAGCGAGCGGCATCGGCGGAACCAAGGTCGGCCAGGACCTGGTCGGCTCGGGCCGGGGCGTCGGGCTCCTCTGGTTCGGGTGCCTCGACGGTCGCGGGGTCGGTCACACCATGCCTCCCACACCAGTAACGCTGATAGCGCTCAGCGTAGCGGGGCCTGGCACCGACAGCGGTGTCCTCGTGTGGGTGGGGCACCGAGGTGAAGAGAGCAGGGCGTCTTCCCGAACCTGTGGGTGCGATCAGGGATCGGCCAGGTACGGCGTCACCCTGGTGTCAGGACGCCAGGGCCGTGGTGAAGGCGGCGAGGGCTGAGGCGGTGAACAGGACGAAGCGGACCTCGGTGACGCCTCTGCCCTGCCAGTCGCGCACGGCGGCGACGGCGGTACGGGCGACGACGTCCACGTCCCAGCCGTAGGCCCCGGCGCTGATCGCGGGGAAGGCCACCGATGTCGCACCCAGGTCGGCGGCGACGTCCAGGCTGGTGGTGAAGCACGACGCCAGGACGGCCGGGTCGCGCTGACCGCGGTTCCAGCTGGGGCCGACGGTGTGGATCACCCAGCGGGCGGGCAGGTCGAAGCCCGCAGTGGCGACGGCCTGGCCGGGCGGCAGGCCGTCGGGCAGGTCGGTGCGGCGCAGTCGACGGCAGGCTTCCAGCAGCTTCGGACCGGCCGCGGCGTGGATCGCCCCGTCCACCCCACCGCCGCCGAGCAGGGTGGGGTTCGCGGCGTTGACGATCGCGTCGACCGCGACGCTCGTCAGGTCGCCTCGCTCGGCAGTGATCTGCATGTCCTCGTCATCCCGATTCGATACTTCTGTCGCCGATTCGAGAGTTTAACTCTCGAATCGGCGACCAAACTCTCGAATCGGCGTCACCTCCAGGTCGAGGACGGTGCGCAGGTCGGCCGCCACGGCGTCGAGGTGGGTGCGGGCGGCGGTGCGGATGGTGGTCAGGGTGTCGTAGGTCGCGTCGGGGGGGACGGGGTGGACGACCTCCAGGTAGCACTTGAGCTTGGGTTCGGTGCCGGAGGGGCGCACGACGACGCGGGTGGCGTCGGCGCAGTCCAGCACGACGCCGTCGGTCGGCGGCAGGGTTGGCGAGCCGTGGGCCAGGTCGGTGCGGGCGATCACCGGTGAGCCGGCCAGCATCGTCGGAGGTGCAGTGCGCAGCCGGTCCAGCAGCCCGGCGGCGGCTGCCGGGTCGGTCAGTCTCACGGTGACCTGGTCGGTCAGGTACAGGCCGTGGGTGCGGGCCAGGTCGTCCAGGGCGTCGAGCAGGGTGCGCCCGGTCGCCTTGAGACCGGCGGCCAGGGTCGCGACACGCAGCGCCGCGGTGATCCCGTCCTTGTCGCGCACCATGTCCGGGGCGACGCAGTAGCCCAGCGCCTCTTCGTAGCCGAACACCAGCCCCGGGGTGCGGGCGATCCACTTGAACCCGGTCAGGGTCTGGGCGAAACCCAGGTGCCTCGTCGTCGCGATCCGGGCCAGCAGCCGTGACGAGACGATCGAGCAGGCCAGGGTGTCGGCGCCCGCGTGGGCCCGGGTGGCGGCGTCGGCGCCGAGCAGGACACCGGTCTCGTCGCCGTGCAGAGGCCGCCAGCCCCCGGCCCTTGGGTCGGGTACGGCGACCGCGCACCGGTCGGCGTCGGGGTCCAGGGCCAGCACCAGGTCCGCGTCAACCTGTCTGGCCAGCGCGAACGCCAGGTCCAGCGCCCCGGGCTCCTCGGGGTTGGGGAAGGCGACGGTGGGGAAGTCCGGGTCGGGCCGGGCCTGCTCGGCGACCAGGTGCAGATCGGTGAACCCCGCGGCCCGCAGCACCCGGGTGGCGATACCGGCCCCCACCCCGTGCATCGCGGTGAGCGCGATGCGCAGAGGAACCGCCCCCGCTGTCCTGCTGTGGTCGTCCGGAACTTCGTCCCTCACCAGATGCGCAGTGCGCAGGGCCGCTGCCTCGTAGGCGCGGACGATCTCGGGGCCGAGGACGGTCCAGCCCGCGTCGGCCCGGGGGACCGACGACACGGACCGGACCTGGGCGATCTGGTGGGCGACGGCCTGGTCGGCTGGTGGGGCGATCTGGACGCCGCGGTCGTCGTCGGTGGTCGTCCGTCCGCCCAGGTACACCTTGTAGCCGTTGTCGGACGCCGGGTTGTGCGACGCGGTGACCTGGACGCCCGCGTCGGCGTCCAGGTGGCGCACCGCGAAGGCCAGCACCGGGGTGGGCAGCGGGCCGGGCAGCACGAAGGTCCGCAGTCCGGCGGCGGTCAGCACGGCGGCGGTGTCCAGGGCGAACGTGTGCGAGCCGTGCCGGGCGTCGTAGCCGACGACGACCCGAGGGGCCTGCTCCTGCCCGCTGCTGTCGACAGATGCGGTCAGGTAGGCGGCCAGTCCGGCGGTGGTACGGACGACCACGGCCCGGTTCATCCGGGCTGGTCCACCGCCCAGCGGTCCGCGCAGCCCCGCGGTGCCGAACCCCAGCGGTCCGGCGAACCGGTCGGCCAGGTCGGCGCGGGCGTCGTCGTCCCCGCTGCGCCAGGCGGCCAGCAGCCCGGACAGCTCCCGGGCGGTGGTCGGGTCCGGGTCGTCGGCGATCCAGGCGGTCACCTGCGCGGCGAGATCGGGTGTCACCGCACCAAACTAGCCCGCGGGCTCAGTCGTCGGTCTCGGCGTGGTGCAGCATCCGGGCGACCTCGGCGACGGTGCCCGACAGGGACGGGTAGACGGTGGACGCCTCGGCCAGGTGGTCGACGGTCAGGCCGTGCGCCACCGCCAGGGACAGCGGGTAGATGTACTCGCCGGCCCGGGGGGCGACGATGACGGCGCCCAGGACCGTGCCGGACGTGGTGTGGGTGAAGATCTTCACGAACCCCTCGTGGATGCCGAGCATCTTGGCCCGTGGGTTGCGGGCCAGGGACAGCCTGGACACCGAGTACGACCGGCCACGGGCGTACAGCTCGGCCTCGGACTGCCCGACGGCGGCGATCTCCGGCGCGGTGAACACGTTGGTCGCCACCGCCGCGAGCGACAGCGGGCGCACCGCGTCACCCAGCGCGTGGGACATCGCGATCCGGCCCTGCTGCGCCGATACCGAGGCCAGCGGCAGCACCCCGGTGCAGTCCCCGGCCGCGTACACCCCGGCCACCGAGGTGCGCGAGACCCGGTCCACCTCGATATGCCCCGACGCGGTCAGCGTCACACCGGCCTCGGCCAGGCCCATACCCTGCGTGGTGGGGACCGAGCCGACCGCGATCAGGGCGTGCGTGCCCTCGACGGTCCGGCCGCCGTCCAGCTCGACGACCACCCCGTCGGCGGTGCGGCGGGCGGCCTCCGCCCGGGAGTTGCCCAGCACCGTCATACCGCGCTCGGTGAAGACCCGTTCGATGAGCGCGGCCGCGTCGGGGTCCTGGTTGGGCAGCACCTGGTCGCGGCTGGACACCAGCACGACGTCCACACCCAGCGCCGAGTAGGCCCCGGCGAACTCCGCCCCGGTCACCCCGGACCCGACGACGACCAGCCGTCCGGGCATCTCGGTCAGACCGTACAGCTGGGTCCAGCTGAGGATCCGTTCGCCGTCCGGCACGGCGGTGGGCAGCACCCGGGGGGTAGCGCCGGTGGCGATCAGCACCACGTCGGCGTCGATCAGCTGTTCGTCGCCGCCGTCGTTGGGCTGCACCGCGACCTGGTGCGGTCCGGCGACCGGGTGCCCGGCGGACCCGGCAGCCGACGCGACGAGCCGCCCGCTGCCCGCCACGATCTCCACGCCCTCCTTGAGCACCCGGCGCTCGATATCGTGAGACTGGGCGGTGGCCAGCCCCTGCAGCCGGGCGTTAACCGCGCTCATATCGACCAGGCGGTGCGTCTCACGCATCTCGTCCGGCAGGCGGATGCCCAGGTCAGGGGCTCGGGCCACGATCGTCATCCACTCGGCCGTGGCGATCAGCGACTTGCTCGGCACGACGTCGGTGAGCACCGCCGCCCCGCCCAGCCCCGCCTTGTCCACCAGGACGACCTGCGCCCCCAGCCGCCGTCCGACCAGTGCCGCCTCGTACCCACCTGGTCCGCCGCCGATGATGACGACCCGTCGTGTTGTCACGGGACCATCATCCCAGACGACGGCAGAACCGGCGCCTGCGTCCGGCTGGTGTGCCCGACGGCGTCCAGAACCGGTGCGCGGGTCCGGCGGGCCGGTCGTGGCCCCGCGTCCGCTCCGGGCCGGGTTGACAGCCGGTGGTCCGAGCCGATTCCGACAATGTGTCAGAATATGCCGACGAAAGGCGTGTCTCAGGTGGGCACACATGTTTCAGACGGAAACATATACGACGGTCCGAGACATGTGTATCAATCCAGGTACAAGCATTTACCGGCGCGGCGGCGGGCCGTACGGTGGCGGCATGAGAGTTATGTCCAGATCTGCCCGTCCTCTGCCCGGTCACGGTCGAGCCCGGCGTGTCACCACCGCCGTCGTCGCGGCGACCAGCCTGGCGCTCAGCGCCGTCCCGGCCGTCGCTGGCACCTCCGCTGCCACTGGTGCCTCCGCTGCCACTGGTGTCTCTGTCGCTGGTGTGGCCCAGGCCCCCCTGGTGGCTGCGGCACCGGCCGACGATTTCACGGCCGAGGTCGTCAAAATGATCAACGAAGAACGCACCAAGGCGACGATCCTGGGAAGAGACAAGGACGGTAACACGATAGACATACCGACGCCGATGAAGCCGCTGAAGGTGCTGGACTGCACCACCCAGCAGGCAGCCAAGCGGTTCGACCCCCCTTTCAACTGGGATCGCAACGCCAACCGTGACAGCCCATCGATAGGCCAGGTGCAGGAAGCCTGCAACCTCCACGCACAGAGCCGGGGGAGCATGGGTCCGACCGGGGCCACGAGCAGGGACATCGTCGACGGCTGGATGAAGTCCACCAGAGCGAATGTGCTGGGTGCCTACACCCACGTCGGCGTCGCCTGCCGCGACATAGGGGCAGCGAAGGGCGGCTGGGCGTGCGAGGCGATCTTCTCCAACCCGGCCCAGGTCGGCGGCCTGGGACCAGACCAGCCTGTCGGCCAGCTGCCGGTGCTGATCTTCGGTGACTCGTACACGGCGGGCAACGGTGTCGGTGACGGTGCCAAAAACTGGCGCGTCGGTCTTCCTGGCGGGGACCCGAACACCGAGTCGCTCCAGAGCCCGCGCAACCAGGGCCAGGTGATGGCTCGGATGCTGGCGGACCTGACCGGGCGCCCGTACTGCTCCCTTCTTCTTGACAAGGGCGACCCTCAGTGCAAGGAAGCCGACAACTACGTGAGAGTCGACGACTACTCGCACTCCGGGTCGGTCACCCTGGCCCCGACCGACGAGGGCGGGGCGCTGGTCTACCCCGTGGAACCGCCGAATTTCGCAGACCTGGTGGAGGCTGACGCGGAAACCGCACGGGACAGTCTGCACGAGACCAAGACGCTGAAGCAGCAGATCGACCAGGCCGAGATAGACTACAAGATCCTTCCCGCTGGCGAAGACGGCCAGGGTGGCGAGGACGCGATGTACCCGCAAGGGGTGATCATCGTCGGTATCGGCGGTAACGATGTTGCCTTCCCCACGATCGCAGAAAAGGTGCTGATACCCCAGACCGCCTGGTCGGCAGTGAGCGCCAGAACGGCGCTCGATAACGCCAACGATCTGCTGGAGCCGGCGATGGTCCGCGCCCAGCGGCAGATTGAGCGGCTGATCAAGAACGCCTCACCGAACAGCGTCATCCTGGTGCAGGGCTACCCGTACCTGGCCAATTCAGATGGCTCTCCGCCGATCAAAGAGTGCTTGATGGACGGCGAGCACGTCAACCTGGTCAACTGCGCCCCGTTCGTCGGGAAGGGTAGGTGGACCTCGTACCAGCCGGCCAGCGAACTGCGACGCTTCCAGACCAATGCCGAGAACCGCTACCAGAGGATGGTCCGCGACCTCGAGCCCATGGCCACTAAGTACGGGGTTGAGGTCCGGTTCGTGCCGTACGCGGCGGCCACGGACGGCCAGGCGCCCTACCTGTCAGTGTCGAATGCCGTCCTGCCTGGTAACATGTACGGATTCAGCAACCCGAACCGAGGAATCACCACAGCGTTCGAGGTGGGCAACGAGCATGACGGATATGAATGGTGCTCTGGTATTCCTGGCCGCTGCCCCCACATGCAGTGGATCCACCCGGGTGGCAGGCTGCGTGCCCAGGAGGGGGGACTGCTGTTCCAGTCTCTGATCACGTCGCCGCTGTCGACCCAGCGCAGGGCCATCTTGGGCACATCTAATATAAACGCCGACAACTATATTCCGAGGCTTACCATCCCGGCGGGTGCCCTGCCTGCGGGTAGGGTGGGCGAGGCGTACGGCGTCGTCTTCCAGGCCGAGGGTGGCACCGCTCCTAGGTTCAGTGTCTCGGGCCAGCTTCCGAGCGGGCTGTACCTGCTCTCGTCCGGGGCCTTGTCGGGCACCCCGTCCCGGGCGGGTGACTACACGTTCACCATCAGGGCTACGAACACGATCAACTCGGTGGATCGGCGTGACGAAGCCACGTATACCCTCCATATCGACGAGCGTGCTCCGGAGGCCCTGCCGGTGCTGGTGCCGCTGCTCGCCCCGCTGGCGTCGCCTACGGTCGGCCAGGACTACTCCTACACGATCGAGGCCACCGGTAACCCCCGTCCGACGTTCGTCGTCTCCGAGGGTGATCTGCCGCCGGGGATGTACCTGCACCCGGATGCGGGAACGATCGGTGGGGCTCCGGCGCTGCCGGGTGACTACTCCTTCACCGTGACCGCGTACAGCACCGTCGCTGGGCAGCTCCAGATGGTCACGGCCCCGTTCGAGCTGTCTGTCGTCCTGCCTGAGCCGGAGCCGGTCCCGTCGGTCATCACCTCGGGTGCTGCGCCTGCGGGCAAGGTGGGCGAGGTATACGTCTTCACCGTCGAGGCTGAAGGTTTCCCGGCTCCGACGTTCGAGATCACCGAGGGCGACCTGCCGCCGGGGCTGGAGTTGGACCCGTCCACCGGAGCGATCACCGGTACCCCGACGGCGGTCGGCGAGTACGTTTTCACGGTGACGGCGTCGAACGTGGTCGGGTCGGACTCGGTCGAGCTGACCATCGAGGTGTCCGAGCCGGACCCGGTGGCGCCGGTCATCGTCTCCGGTGCCGCGCCGGCGGGCACGGTCGACGTGGTGTACGCCTTCACGGTGGAGGCCACCGGCTACCCGCTGCCGACGTTCGCGGTCACCGAGGGTGACCTGCCGCCGGGGCTGGAGCTGGACCCGGTCACCGGGACCATCACCGGTGTTCCGACCGTGGTCGGTGAGTACACCGTGACGGTGACGGCGTCGAACGTGGTCGACGGGGAGACCCAGTCCGACTCGGTCGAGCTCGTTATCGAGGTGTCTGAGCCTGATCCGGGTCCGGTGGTGCCGGTCATCACCCTGGGTGCGGTGCCGGTGGGTACGGTCGGTGCTCCGTACGGTTTCACGGTCGAGGCCATCGGTAACCCGGCTCCGACGTTCGAGGTCTCCGAGGGCGACCTGCCGCCCGGGCTGGCCCTGGACCCGGCCAGCGGGACCATCGCGGGTACTCCGGCCCTGCCGGGTCAGTACACGGTGACCGTCACCGCGTCGAACGTGATCGACGGTGAGGCCCGGTCCGATTCGGTCCAGTTCACGCTCTATGTCGGTCTGCCCGAGGCCGGGCCGGTCATCACCTCGGGTGCCGCACCTGCGGGCACGGTCGACGTGGAGTACTCCTTCACGGTCCAGGCCACCGGGAACCCGGCTCCGACGTTCGCGGTCACGGACGGCGACCTGCCGACCGGGCTGACCCTGGACGTGATCACCGGGACCATCGCGGGCACCCCGACCACGGCCGGTGAGTACGTGGTGACCATCACCGCGTCGAACATGGTCGCGGGGGAGACCCGGTCCGACTCGGTCGAGCTGACGTTCGTGGTCGGTGAGGCTGGGGCCCAGGAGGTGCCGCCGGTTATCACCGTGGGTGTGGTGCCTGACGGTACTGTCGGTGCGGCGTACTCCTTCACGGTCCAGGCCACCGGTAGCCCGGCCCCGACGTTCGCGGTCACTGCGGGTGCCCTACCGCCAGGGCTGGTCCTGGACCCGGTCAGCGGGTCGATCACTGGTACCCCGACCGCGGTGGGTGAGTTCACGGTGACGATCACCGCGTCGAACACGGTGGCCGGGCAGACCCGGTCCGACTCGGTCGAGCTGACGTTCGTGGTCGGTGAGGCCGGGGCCCAGGAGGTGCCGCCGGTCATCACCGTGGGTGTGGTGCCTGACGGTACTGTCGGTGCGGCGTACACCTTCACGGTCCAGGCCACCGGTAGCCCTGCCCCGACGTTCGCGGTCACCAGCGGCAGCCTCCCAGATGGGCTGGCTCTGGACCCGGTCAGCGGGACCATCACCGGTGTGCCGAGTGTGGCTGGTGAGTTCACGGTGACGATCACCGCGTCGAACACGGTGGCCGGGCAGACCCGTTCGGACTCGGTCGAGCTGACGTTCGTGGTCGGCGAGGCCGGTGCGGCGGAAGAACCGCCGGTCATCACGGTGGGTCCGGTACCCGACGGTACCGTGGGTGCGGCGTACGCCTTCACGGTCCAGGCCACGGGCAGCCCGGTGCCGACGTTCACGGTCACCGACGGTGCTCTGCCGCCTGGGCTGGTCCTGGACCCGGTCAGCGGGACGATCGCGGGTACTCCGGCTCTGCCGGGTCAGTACACGGTGACGGTGACGGCGTCGAACACGGTCGAGGGGGAGACCCGGTCCGACTCGGTCCAGATCACCATCCATGTCGGGCTGGGCAGCCCGCCCGAGGTCCCGCCGGTCATCACCGTGGGTACCGTGCCCCCGGGGACGGTCGGTACGGCCTACGCCTTCACGGTCCAGGCCACGGGCAGCCCGGCCCCGACCTTCGCGGTCACCGCCGGTGCCCTGCCTGCCGGGCTGGTCCTGGACCCGGTCACCGGGACCATCACAGGTGTGCCGAGCGTGGCTGGTGAGTTCACGGTGACCGTCACCGCGTCGAACACGGTCGCCGGGCAGGCCCGGACCGACTCGGCCGAGCTGACGGTCGTGGTCTACCAGGCCGGGGCGGAGGTGCCGCCGGTCATCACCGTGGGCACGGTGCCCGCGGGGACGGTCGGTGCGGCGTACGCCTTCACGGTCCAGGCCACCGGTAACCCGGCTCCGAGGTTCGCGGTCACCAGTGGCAGTCTCCCGGCTGGGCTGGTCCTGGACCCGGTCGCCGGGACGATCACCGGTGTGCCGAGCGTGGCTGGTGAGTTCGAGGTGACGATCACCGCGTCGAACACGGTCGCCGGGCAGACCCGGTCCGACTCGGCCCGGTTCACCGTCCGTGTCGACCGGGCGGGCGACCACCCGGTCATCACCCCCGACCCCACCCCCAGCGGTACTCCCGGTACCGTCCCGGGTGGTCCTGGTCGCCTGCCCCTCACCGGGGCGGGAGCCGTCGGGGTGATCGGGCTCTTCGCCGGCCTGGCCCTGCTGCTCGGTGCGGTCGCGGTCGTCGTCCGTCGACGTACCAGCAGCTAGAGACCCCTGACCGGGGTGCCCACCTCGACCGCAACGACGGGCACCCCGGCCAGGCCCCCCACTTCGCACGGAACCCCACACCTCACGCCGTTCAGGCATGCAGGGACGACGGATCGCCCCTCAGCCCGGCTCCACAGCGTCGCTGCACAGGACAGTGGGTGTACAGGACAGTAGAAACCGTCCCCACTGTCCTGCTGTCCCAGAACTGGTGCGTGGGTCCCGTGTCCGCTCCAGATCGCCGGGCTGCCAGCCGACGGTCTTGCGGTTTGGTCGATCCCGACAATGCGTCAGAATGCGTTGGCGGATAGGGCAAGCCTCAGGTTGACACGCATGTTTCAGACGGAAACAGACGCGTCGGACCAAGACATGTGTACTGATCCAGATACAAGCATTTACCGGCACGCCAGCAGGCCGTACGGTGGCAGCATGAGAGTTATGTCCACATCTGCCCGCCCTCTACCCGGCCACAGTCGAGCCCGGCGTGTCGCCACTGCCGTCGTCGCGGCGACCAGCCTGGCGCTCAGCGCCGTCCCGGCCGTCGCTGGCACCTCTGGTGCCACTGGTGTCTCTGCTACTGGTGTGGCCCAGGCCCCCCTGGTGGCTGCGGCACCGGCCGACGATATCGCGGCCGAGGTCGTCAAGGCGATCAACGAAGAACGCGCCAAGGCGACGATCCGGGGAAGAGACGAGGACGGTAACGCGATAGACATACCGGCGCCGATGAAGCCGCTGAAAGTGCTGGACTGCACCACCCAGCAGGCTGCTCAGCGGGTGGACAACAGGAATACTGGCCAGATTGGCCTCCCGGACCGGGACTTGAAGGAGGCGCAGGATGCCTGCGCCCTCCACAGCGACAGTACGGGGGCCACAGGGCCCGCGGGCGCCTCGGGCCAGGCCATCGTCGCCGGCTGGAAGGCAGCCCATAGCTCCAGGCCGCTGGGCGCTTTCACCCACGTCGGTGTCGCTTGCAGCAACAAGAACACGAAATCGGGTGAGTGGCTGTGCGAGGCGATCTTCTCCAACCCGGCCCTGGTCGACGGCGAGGGCCAGCCTGTCGGTCAGCTGCCGGTGATGATCTTCGGTGACTCGTACACCGCAGGCAACGGTGTCGGTGGCGGTGACAACAAGATGAACTGGCGGGGGATGAACCCCTGGAACTCGGCCACGACGACGGGCAAGAAGACGACCAGGTCGTACCAGAGCAGCAAGAGCCAGGGACGGGTACTGGCTGGCCTGGTAGCCAACTGGACTGGTCGGCCGTTGTGCGATGACGGTGCGAAAGACCTCAACTGCGTGATCGTGGACGACTACTCCCACACTGGTTCGGTCACCGCGTCGAAGGACTCCAAGCCGTGGGTCTTCGAAGCGAGCGCGTTCCCCGAGGCGCGGATGAGGACACTACTAAACAACAATGCGGTGTTCTACGATGACCTCAAGAGGCTCCTGGACGATCCGAGCGGATACGAGAAATGCAAGAAGGAGGACGAGACGAAGGATCCGGACTGGGGCTGCGGCGGTGCTGACGCCTGGGCCCGGAAGAACGTGTCGGGCATCATGACCCTGGAAGATCAGATCAACGAGGCCGAGATGATCTACAAGGTCCTTCCCCCCGCCGAGGGCGGCGAGGATGCGATGTACCCCCAAGGGATATTTGTCTTCGGTATCGGCGGCAACGATATCGCCTTCGCCAGGATCGCGGAGGTCGCGCTGGTGTTCCCCTTCTCGGAGCCAGACGTCAGGGAGGCGCTCGCGGCTGCCGAAGGCCTGATGGAGCCAGCGATGGTCCGCGCCGAGGAACAGCTTATCCGGTTGATCGAGAACGCCTCGCCGAACAGCGTCATCATGGTGCAGGGCTACCCGTACCTGGCGAACGGGGAAGGATCCCCGACGATCTACGGGTGCAAGCTGGACGGAAAGTTCGTCGACGCGGCGCTGTACTGCTCGGGTGATGGCGCGATGGGCAACCAGGGCACGAAGACCGAGTACCAGCCCGCTGACGATATCCGGCGCTACCAGAACCGGGCTGAGGACCGTCTCAGGGGTATGGTCAACAACAGCAAGGTCAGCGCGCTGGCCAAGGCGTACGGGGTCGAGCTCCAGTTCGTGCCGTACGCCTCGCCCACGGACGGTCAGGCGCCGTACCTGGCCAACGGGGGCGGCAACCCGAGCCGGGGTATCACCAAAGGGTTCGAGGCGGGTGACGCGAGGACGTTCAGCCTCGACAAGTATCAGTTCATCCACCCGACTGCGAGGCTGCGCGCCCAGGAGGGGGAACTGCTGTTCCAATCTCTGATCAAGTCGACGATGCCGATCCGGCAGTCCATCCTGGGCACATCCAATGTAGATGCGCGTGCCGACAACTATATTCCGAGGCTCACCATCCCGGCGGGTGCCCTGCCTGCGGGTAGGGTGGGCGAGGCGTACGGCATCGCCTTCCAGGCTGAGGGGGGCATCGCCCCCAGGTTCAGTGTCACTACCCCGAACCAGCTTCCGAGCGGGCTGCGCCTGCACTCGTCCGGGGCCTTGTCAGGCACCCCGTCCCGGGCCGGTGACTACACGTTCACCATCAGGGCTGAGAACCAGATCGGCTCGTTGGTGCGGCGTGACGAAGCCACGTACACCCTCCATATCGACGAGCGTGCTCCGGACGTCTCGGTGGTGCTCAAGGCTTCGACGCCGCCGACGGCCACGGTCGGCAGCCCGTACACCTTCGTGGTCGAGGCCACGGGCAGCCCCGCCCCGACGTTCGCCGTGACCGGTGACCTGCCGCCAGGGCTGCGCATCTACCCAGCCACCGGGACCATCTCGGGTACCCCCGCGCTGCCCGGTGACTACACGGTGACCATCGTCGCGTCCAACGTCGTCGGTCGGCAGGTCCAGACCAGTCTGGCGGTGTACACGTTCCACGTCGAGCTGGCTGCCCCGGACCCCGAACCGTCGGTCATCGTCTCGGGTGCTGCGCCTGCGGGCAAGGTGGGCGAGGCGTACGCCTTCACCGTCGAGGCTGAGGGTTTCCCGGCTCCGGTGTTCGCGGTCACCGAGGGTGACCTGCCGCCGGGTCTGGAGCTGGACCTGGCCACCGGGGCTGTCACCGGTACCCCGACGGCGGTCGGTGAGTACGTCTTCACGGTGACGGCGTCGAACGTGGTCGGGTCGGACTCTGTCGAGCTGACCATCCAGGTGTCCGAGCCCGACCCGGTGGCGCCGGTCATCACCTTCGGTGCCGCACCGGCGGGCACGGTCGAGGTGGCGTACGCCTTCACGGTGGAGGCCACCGGCTACCCGCTGCCGACGTTCGCGGTCACCGAGGGCGACCTGCCGCC
>Ga0099364_10006924_pt1 | contig 16351 bp, 14 predicted proteins | sample TergutTh196P3_FD_73070 | JGI IMG/M metagenome (GOLD analysis project Ga0099364, IMG submission 73070) | Microcerotermes parvus P3 segment gut microbial communities from Pointe-Noire, Republic of the Congo - Th196 P3 | ecosystem: Host-associated > Arthropoda: Insects > Digestive system > Gut ...
ACAAGAAGCCACTTATGAAAGTGCTTGGAAATTAATTCAAGAAAATGCAAAAGGCATTAGAGAAATGAAAAAAGAAAGACGGAAAGATTGGGAAAAAAGCCGTAAAGATTGGGAAGAAATTCGCCAAAAATTTAAAGAAATGAGAGAAAGCCTTACACGCACTGAAAAGATGATTGAAAATACTAATAAAGAAACAAGAGAAAACCTTACACGCACTGAAAAGATGATTGAAAATACCAATAAAGAAACAAGAGAAAATCTTACGCGCATGATTGAAAACACCAATAAACAGATTGGTGGCATTTCAAGAAGCAACGGCGAGTTTTGCGAAGAGTATTTTATCAACTCTTTTAAAGAAAACCCTACCTTTATGGGGGAAAAGTACGATTATGTTGTTGAGTATCTTAGACCTTATCCAAATACTGTAATTGCCGATGAGTATGATTTAATATTGCATAATGGAAGTACGGTTGTGATCATTGAAATGAAATACAAGGCAAGTATTGAGGATGTAGGAAAAATGTTCTCAAAACTACACTCCTACCGCGCCAATTATCCCATGAATAAAGATTACAAAGTTTATTTGGCGTTGGCATCCTTTCGTTTTCCTGCAAAAGTGAGACAACGTGCCGATGAAGAAGGTATTGTGCTTATTGAACAAAGAGGAGAGAAAATAGAAGTGATTAGCAAAAAGGTAAAAACGTGGTAAGCAATTAAGTAGCAATGGGGCGTGCCCCATTGTCTGAAATTAAGAATTAAAAATGAGTAAAAATGGGGCGTGCTCCATTGTCTAAAATTAACAATATGAATAACAACGAAATACGCTCAGAATTTTTGAATTTTTTTAAGTCAAAACAACATACCATTGTGCATTCCGCACCTATGGTCATTAAAAACGACCCAACCCTAATGTTTACAAACGCAGGAATGAATCAGTTTAAAGATATATTTCTGGGAAATCAACCGGTTGAACATCTGCGCATTGTTAATTCTCAAAAATGTTTGCGCGTTTCAGGAAAACACAACGATTTGGAAGAAGTGGGTAGAGACACCTACCACCACACCATGTTCGAGATGCTCGGCAACTGGTCGTTTGGCGACTATTTTAAGGAAAAAGCGATAGAATGGGCGATGGAGTTTTTGACCGAAATATTAAAATTGGACAAAAACCGATTGTATGCCACCGTTTTTGAAGGTGATAAAAAAGATAAAACAGAACCGGATTTAGAGTCTCTTGAATTTTGGAAAAACCATCTCCCCGAATCACATATTTTGTACGGCAACAAAAAAGACAACTTTTGGGAGATGGGAGAAACCGGACCTTGCGGTCCCTGTTCCGAAATTCATATTGATTTGCGCGATGAAGAAGAGAGAGCCAAAATTGAGGGTGCCTCCCTCATCAATAAAAATCATCCCTTAGTGATAGAAATATGGAATTTGGTGTTTATTCAGTACAACCGCATTTCGTCCGGTGAACTGCAAAAACTTGCCGATAAACATGTGGACACCGGTATGGGTTTTGAACGCCTCTGTATGGCGGTGCAAGGAAAAAAATCGAACTACGATACCGATGTTTTTCAACCTCTTATTCAAAAAATTGCACAATTATCCCATAAAAAGTATGGAGATGATGAACCCACCGACATTGCCCTGCGGGTAGTGGCAGACCACTTGCGTGCGGTAAGTTTTGCCATAACCGATGGACAACTGCCCTCCAACACGGGAGCAGGCTACGTGATTCGCAGGATTTTGCGCCGCGCCATCAGATACGGATATACTTTTCTTGGATTCAACGAACCCTTTATCTGTCAATTAGTGAATACCCTTGTGCAAAATATGGGGCACGCTTTCCCCGAACTGATAACCCAACAAAACCTCATTGAAAAAGTGATTCGCGAAGAGGAAAATTCATTCCTCAAAACATTGGCAAGCGGAATACAACGGTTTGAAGTAGGGGCATCCCTTGCGGATGCCCGCAATGACAATGCGGATGCCCGCAATGACAATGCGGATGCCCGCGAAGCCGGACGGGGTAGTTTAATCTCCGGTGCATTTGCTTTTGAACTCTACGATACTTTCGGATTTCCGATAGATTTAACCCAACTTCTTGCTGCCGAAAAAGGAATGACAGTGGATATGGAAGGTTTTTATCAAGGATTGGAAGCACAAAAACAACGCTCTCGTGCCGCCGCCGCCATAGAAACAGAAGATTGGGTAGAGTTGATAAAAACCGAAAAATCTACACAATTTGTAGGTTATGATACCTTAGTATGTGAGTCTAAAATATTGAAATACAGAAATGTAAAATCGAAAGGAAAAAGTTATTATCAATTAGTGTTGGAAAAAACGCCCTTTTACGCAGAATCGGGCGGACAAATGGGAGATACCGGAGTTTTAGAAACAATTAACGATACCATCGAGATTGTGAATACCATAAAAGAGAACAACTTAATGGTGCATATCTGCAACCGTTTGCCCGAAAATCTCAATGCCGTTTTTACCGCAAAGGTAGATGAAGAAAAACGACTTTCCACCCAAAACAACCACACTGCCACCCATTTATTGCATTTTGCATTGCGTAAAGTTCTCGGAACGCACGTTGAACAGAAAGGCTCAATGGTAGCCCACGACAGATTCCGTTTCGATTTTTCACACTTTGCAAAAGTAGAAGACGAACAGTTGAGAGAAGTAGAAACTTTAGTAAACGACTGGGTGCGCAAAAATATCCCACTTTGCACTTTTTATGATATTCCAATGGAAGAGGCGTTAGCGATGGGTGCTATGGCACTGTTTGGAGAAAAATATGGCGACAAAGTGCGCGTAGTTCAATTCGGAAATTCTATTGAGTTGTGTGGGGGAACGCATACTTCCGCAACGGGAAATATTGGCTATGTAAAAATCATTTCAGAAAGTGCTATTGCTGCCGGAGTGCGCCGAATAGAAGCCATTACGGGAAATGAAGCCGTAAAATTTGTGAACGATATTTTATTGGTGATGAATGATGTGAAACAGTTTCTAAAATCTTCCAATATTTTGCAAGGATTACAAAAAATGGCAGAAGAAAACGACAAATTCCGTAAAGAGATTGACGAGTTTGCGGCTGAGCGCGTATCGCGTTTTATAGAGATGGTGGACAAAAAAATTGAACAATACAACGGATATAATGTAATTCAGCAGATAACCGTGCTACCTCCCGATATTCTCAAACAGGCTGCCTACCGACTCAGAAATCATAAAGAAAATTTTGTGATTATCTTAGGCTCAAATTACGAAGACAAACCAAATTTGGTAGTTGCTTTGTCGGATGATTTGGTTGCCAAAGGGTTGAATGCGGGTAATATCGTTCGTGAAGCCGCTAAGTTGATGCAGGGCGGAGGAGGCGGACAACCATCTTTGGCTACTGCCGGAGGAAAAGATTGTGGCGGCTTGGAGGCTACCCTAAAAAAAGCGTTAGAATTGGTGGGGTGAGAATTTATTTCCCCAAAAAATAGAGCATAGGATTTACGGGGCTGCCGTTATACCAAATTTCAAAATGTAAGTAAGGTTTCGGAGATTCCGTGCCTTTGTTTCCCATAGTAGCAATGGGGTCGCCGTTTTTAATTTTGGTACCCACTTTCTTCAAAAATTTATCTACATTCTTATACATAGAAATAATATTCCCACTGTGTTGAACCATCATAATATTCCCTTCATTTTCTGATGCTTCTGTAAAAATTACAACGCCATCGGCAATAGAGGTTATCAAAGTTCCCTTTTCATTTTCAATATCTATTCCAAAATGTTTGTCGGGTATGGAAAAACGATTTACAATGGTGCCTAATGCGGGCATTGTAAAAGCAAATTCCGGAGTTGTAATATACTGAGATAATGGAATATAACTTTTAGTACTGCGTTCGGTAATCTCTAAAATCAGTTGCTCTGCTATTTCATTCACTTGTTTGGTTGCCTGTTCTGCTTTCTCTTTGTTGGTAACTCTTGGGGTAACTTCGCTTTCCACAGGGGCATTCATCTCTTCAAAAACAACAATGTCGTTTAATAGATTTACAAAATTATCTAAATATACTTTTTGTATGGCATGAATTTTTTCAATAGAATCAACCCGAATTAACATTTTTTTATAGAGATTATATTCTATCGGATTAGTGTATCCGGGCACATAAACGCGCAAAGGAGTAAAAGCAATGAGCAGGGCAGTTAAAGTAGTAATGAGCAGAAAAGTAGTGATACCCAATACAAAAATCTTTCTTGGTGTTAATCTTAGTTTAAAAACTTCGGATAAATTTTTTTCATTTCTGATAACCAAACTAAAATGGCGAGACCAGTTTTTTCTTAATTTTTTCCAGAACAGTTTAAAACTTTTAGACTTCATTATTAACACATTAAGATAATGCCTGATTTACTTTTTGTGATGATTCCATAATAGAATTGTATTCTTCGGGGGTAATATCGCTGGTAAAGAAATGTACGGGGTTTACGGGTGTTCCGTTTCTCCACACTTCATAATGCAAGTGCGGTCCCATAGAGAGTCCGGTAGTGCCCACATAACCAATCAATTCGCCGCGTTTCACTTTTTGACCGGGTTTCACTGCTCTTTTCGACAAGTGCGCATACATAGTTTGATAGGAAAAGCCGTGGTCAAGAATCACAATAATTCCGTAATTGGAAGATGCTTGATTTCTCGACACCACACCATCGGCAGTAGCATACACAGGAGTTCCTTTGGGTGCAGTAATATCAACCCCTTCGTGCCTGCGAGAGATTTTTAAGATGGGATGAATGCGCATCCCAAATCCGGAGGTTACATTATACATATTTTTAATAGGACGAATAGCCGGAATGGCTGCCAAAAATTCACTCTTTCGTTCTGCCAAACGGTAAAGCGTATCCAAAGATTTACGCTCTTCACTTAATTTTACTAACAGTTGGTTGGTTTTTAAATCAATATTCATCAACAACTGCATCGTTTCATTAAAGGGAATAGAATCGTAGCGTGTTTTTAAATCAAACCAGGGATCTCTTTTTTCCAACGGAATCGGGTCTGCTTCAAGTATGGAACGATACACATGGTCGTCTCTATTTTGAATATCAACAAGCACAACATCCATCACTTCCAATTTTTCTTCAATGAGTTTCATTTGCTCAATTAATTGATTGTTTTCGCGTTGCAACATTTTTTCTCTTGGTGAATCAAAAACATAAAAGGCAAACCAGAGCACTAAAACGGCAAAAGCGATGGCAGTAGCAAACAGCCAAAGCGTACGTTTCACCACTCCCCAAAAGGTAAGTTTCGCTTTCTCAAACGACATGGTATCGGGGTTGAAGAAATAGAAATTTCGAGCCACTTTTTATTAATTAACTAAATACAAACTTATTTATTCCTTTTTTATTATATCTTCAAATATTCGGAAAGCAATGGTATCTTGCTTTGCTATCTCAAAACGATTAATTATACTAATCAGTTTATCAGCATATTGTGGGTTTGTGGCGTATCCTGCTGCTTTCAGTTCTTTTGCCCAGCCCGGGTAATCTAAAACATCGAGGGTAAATAATTTGGCATAACGCGGTCGGGAAGTTAAAAACAAAGAATGGTCATTGTAAGAATCTTCAACTCTGAGATATTTCCGAAAACATTCCTGCCGCTCATCATCATCGTGCCGAATGGTATCACCTTTCCATTCTATATGGCATTTTATTCCGAAGTGGTTGTTGCCCGCAGTTGCCAACCGACTTGTTCCGCAGGCACTTTCAAAAATGCCCTGTGCCAGCGTAATACTTGCCGGAATCTTGTATTCTACCATTTTTTCAATGGCAATACCTTTGTAAGTTTCAATGTAGTTGTAAATGTCGGTTTCGGTGTACTGCGCAAAAAGGAAAAAAGGGAGAAAGCAGAAAAAGGTAAGAGGTATGAGGTATGAGGTTTGAGGTTTGAGGTTTGAGGTTTTCATATATGTATAGATTTTGATTTTCGATTGCCGTAGGCTGAAACCTACGGTTAATAAATTAACTCCTTTAACTCCTTTAATTCTTTAACTCCTTTTTTAATTGAATTAGGCGGCAAATATATAAATCATTAAACATTAATCGCTATTTTTCACTATTTTCGCACGCCAAAATAAAATAAGATGAAAACGAGAATACAAAAAGCAAAACAGGTAACGTGGATAGGGTTTATTGTCAACGTTATTTTATCCTCAATCAAAATTTTTACCGGTTTTATTGGAAAGAGTTCCGCCATGATTGCAGATGGGATTCATTCACTTAGCGACCTGATTACAGACCTGATTGTAATTGTTTTTTTCCGCATTTCCGATGCTGAAAAAGATGATAAACATCCTTACGGGCACGGAAAATTTGAAACTTTTTCTACTTTTTTAATCGCATTGATACTTTTTGTTGTAGGGTTGGGGATTTTTTATAGTGGAACAAGCAAAATAATATCTGTGATAAAAGGTGAAGATTTACCGCAACCTCATCTTATTGCATTTTGGGTGGCTATTGTTTCTATTGTTTGCAAAGAGGTCTTGTTTCAATATACTAAAATTGTTGGAAAACAGATTAACAGTCAGTCGGTTATTGCAAATGCGTGGCATCATCGCAGCGATGCTTTTTCTTCCATTGGGGTTACTGTTGGAATTGCGGGTGCTATTTTTCTCGGAGATAAATGGGTAATTTTAGACCCCATTGCAAGTGTGGTGGTAAGTTTCTTTATTTTGAAAGTAGCGATAGAGTTGTCATTGCCAAGCATTCAAGAATTGATGGAAGCCTCGCTCCCCAAAGAGATTGTTCATACTATTGAAAAGATTATTATGGAAGATAGTGAAATTAAGAGTTTTCACAAACTGCGCACACGCAAAATAGGGGAAGTGTTTGTGATAGATGTACATATTCAGTTAGAAAACCATATATCATTAGTTCAGGCGCACAATATTTCGGGTGCTTTATCACACCGCCTTCGTGAAACATTTGGTAAAAGAACGCAGATTAACGTTCACACCGAACCGAGTTAGGGTTGAAAGCGGAGAGAGGGGGATTCGAACCCCCGGTAGGGTTACCCCTACGACAGTTTAGCAAACTGTTGGTTTCAGCCACTCACCCATCTCTCCGTGTTTTGACTGAATAAAAATCGGGTACAAAGATAATATTTTTTTTTGAAATAACCAAATTTTTTTTGACAATTCATTTTTTTTTTGTATCTTTGTGGGTTATTTCTGATTGAATACGATTATGATGATAGATATTACTTTACCCGATGGAACTGTAAAACCTTTTGAAAAGGGCGTTTCAGCAATGGATGTGGCGAAAAGCATTAGCGAAGGTTTGGCACGAAATGTGCTTGCTGCAAAATTTAATGATATTATTATTGATGCACACCGACCGCTCGAAACTAATGGTTCGTTGCGACTTCTAACGTGGAACGATACCGAAGGCAAACAAGTGTTTTGGCATTCGTCGGCGCATATCTTGGCGGCTGCTGTTGAAGAACTGTATCCGGGTGTGAAATTCGGCATAGGTCCTGCCATTGAAAATGGATTCTATTACGATATTGACTTCATGCAATACGCCGTCAATCCTAACGATTTCGCAAAAATAGAGGCAAAATTTTTAGAATTGGCTGCACAAAAATCCGTATTCACTCGACAGGATATTTGCAAAGCAGAGGCACTCGATTTCTTCAAGAAAAAAGACGATGGATACAAGTTGGAACTGATAAACGAGTTGGAAGACGGCACGATATCGCTTTACGAAAGTGGCGATTTTACTGACCTTTGCCGTGGTCCGCACATTCCCGATACATCGGTTATCAAAGCCGTAAAAATTTTGAGTTTGGCCGGTGCATTTTGGCGTGGCGATGAAAAACGTAAACAGCTGACACGCTTGTATGCGATTTCGTTTCCGAAACAAAAAGAGCTCGCCGACTATTTGGTACTACTCGAAGAGGCGAAAAAACGCGACCATCGGAAACTCGGCAAAGAGCTGGAATTATTCATGTTTTCGCAACCTGTCGGACAAGGTTTGCCCATGTGGCTACCCAAAGGAACTGCACTTCGCGAACGTTTGGAAAACTTTTTGAAACGTGCACAAAAGAAAGCCGGATATCAACAAGTGATGACTCCGCACATCGGAGATGTCAATCTTTACAGGACTTCCGGACATTATGAAAAATACGGAAAAGATTCGTTTCAGGCGATTAACACACCGTTTGAAGGTGAGGAATTTTTGTTGAAACCAATGAATTGTCCGCACCACTGCGAAATCTACAAACTCAAACCGCGTTCTTACAAAGATTTGCCATTGCGTTATGCGGAATTCGGAACGGTTTATCGTTACGAACAAAGTGGTGAATTGCACGGATTGACGCGTGTTCGCGGGTTTACGCAAGACGATGCACATATTTTTTGTACGCCCGACCAGTTGAAAGATGAATTCAAAGCGGTCATCGATATTATTTTGTATATCTTTAAAACCCTTGATTTCAAAGACTACACAGCACAGATCTCGTTGCGTGATCCGAACAATACAACTAAGTATATCGGCTCTGATGAGAATTGGGAAAAATCCGAACGTGCTATCATCGAAGCCGCAGCAGAAAAGGGTTTGGTAACAACTACCGAACTTGGCGAGGCAGCGTTTTACGGTCCGAAATTAGACTTTATGGTGAAAGATGCTATTGGTCGCAAATGGCAATTGGGCACGGTTCAAGTGGATTACAATTTGCCTGAACGTTTCGAATTGGAATACATCGGTGCCGACAATCAAAAGCATCGTCCGGTGATGATTCATCGTGCGCCATTCGGTTCAATGGAGCGGTTTGTAGCGGTTTTGATTGAACACACCGGAGGCAATTTTCCGTTGTGGTTAACTCCTGAACAGTTTATTATTTTGCCGATTTCAGAAAAATATTTAGACTATGCCGAAAAGGTAAAACTCGAACTCGAATTGCAGGATTGCCGCGGTATTATTGACGAACGAAATGAAAAAACCGGCAGAAAAATCCGTGATGCAGAGTTGAATAAAATTCCGTATATGCTTATCGTTGGCGAAAAAGAGGAAGCCGAAGGCACTGTTTCCGTTCGCAAACGCGGCGAAGGTGATTTAGGAGCAATGAGTGTGGAAACCTTTGCTAATCGGGTCAATGAGGAAGTTCGTGCAATGATAGAATAACAAAACAATTAAACAAAATATCAATAAAAACAAAACACATTTGGCAACACCATTTAAACCAAAATCGGGATTTAGACCCAACACCAACCGCTTTGGGAATCGCGGTCCTGTGAAAAAAGAGGCGTTACACGCCATTAATGAACGTATTTTTGCACCGATGGTTCGTTTGGTCGGCGACAACACGGTCAACGACATCGTGGAACTCCGCGTGGCTCTGCAAGAGGCAGAAAGACAAGAGTTGGATTTAGTTGAAATTTCTCCGACTGCAAATCCTCCGGTTTGTCGAATTATGGATTATCAAAAATTTCTTTATGAGCAAAAACGTAAGCAGAAAGAGATTAAAGCAAATTCTGCAAAAGTTACGGTTAAAGAAATTCGTTTAGGACCACAAACCGATGAGCACGATTTCAATTTCAAGTTGAATCATGCTGTTAAATTTCTGAAAGATCATCATAAAGTCAAGGTAGACGTGTTTTTCAGAGGTCGTACAATTGTTTACAAAGAACAAGGCGAGGCTATTTTATTGAAGTTTGCCGATGCCTTATTGGAGTACGGAAAGCCTGAATCCATGCCGAAACTCGAGGGAAAACGCATGATCATGATGATAGCTCCGAAAAAATAATATCTTTGTAAATGTTTGTAAAGATATTATTTTAGGTGATTTGTTAGTTTTTGGTTGTTAGGGTTATTTCCCAATACAAAATCGCGAAAACACAGACCCAAGAATGTCCTCCGTAGAGATCTCACCGGTAACTTCCGATAGGCAAAACAACGAACTTCGAATATCTATGGCAACAAGGTCTGTAGAAATTCCTTCTTTCAAAGATTTTTCAGAATTGGTGATAAATTCTAAAGCTCGATTCAACGCTTCGTAATGTCGCAAATTGCTAACCAACGTGCGGTCTGAAACTCTCTGCTCGCCTGCAAAATCAAGTAGTTTTTCAACCAATTTTTCAATACCGATTTCGTTTTTGGCAGAGATTAAAATTTCATCGCCTGTGGCGGTGATGTTTGTTATTTGGTCGATTTTGTTGATGACGTTGATAACGTGTTTCCCTTGTAAATCGCCATAATCGGAGGTATCCGGTAGGGGCGTATTGCATACGCCCTTGCTTGCAATTGTGGTAAATGTTTGCGGGGGCGTATTGCATACGCCCCTACAATCGTGCACAACAATCACAATCTGTGCCTTCTCAATTGTTTTTTTAGTGCGTTCGATGCCAATGTTTTCAATGGTATCGGACGACTCGCGAAGTCCCGCCGTATCGATGAAACGAAAGAGAGTGCCTTGTATATTGAGCGTGTCTTCAATCGTGTCGCGTGTGGTGCCGGGAATCTCGGAAACAATCGCTTTTTCGTCGTTGAGTAGGGCGTTGAGCAAAGTCGATTTCCCAACATTTGGCTTACCAATAATCGCTACAGGAATGCCGTTTTTCAAGGCGTTTCCCATCTTGAACGAATCGGAAAGTAATTGAATTTCGGACTTGATTTTTTGCAGTAATTCTAACAATTTTTTTCGATCGGCAAACTCAACATCTTCTTCCGAAAAATCTAATTCAAGTTCCAAAAGTGCTGAAAAATCTATCAATTCCGAACGAAGTTGTTTGATTTTTTTCGAAAAACCTCCTCGCAGTTGTTCTATTGCCAATCGGTGCGATCCCTCAGATTGTGCGTGTATCAAGTCCGCCACAGCTTCAGCCTGCGATAAATCCATTTTCCCATTTAGAAAAGCACGGAGTGTAAATTCGCCTGCACCCGCCAAACAACAGCCGTTTGCGATGAGCAGTTGCAGAATTTTTTGTTGCACATAACTCGAACCGTGACACGATATTTCCACGATATCCTCGCCGGTGTAGGATTTCGGAGCTTTGAAATACGTCACAACAACCTCATCAATCAAGCGATCGTTATCCCAAAACCCGCAGAACATGGCTTTGCGTTCTTCCCAAAGGAATTTACTATTTACGGATTTACTATTTACTATTTGTGATTTATGTTTACTATCTTGTTCCCGTAATTCGTAATTCGTAATTCGTAATTCAGACCTTTCGTCGGACTCAGAACAACAGGCATTTCCCACAGGTCGCAAAAACTTAGCAACGAGCGAACAAGCCTGCTCTCCCGAAACCCGAATCACAGCAAGCCCACCAACACCAAATGGCGTGGAAATAGCACAAATTGTATCTGACATACAGTTATTTTTTGATCTTTTCAATTTGAGTTTTTAAGGCATCGCAAGCCTCCAAAACCGCTTCCTCAAAGGTTTTCGCTTGCTTGCTCGCAAACAATTCATGCTGAGGAACGTGTATGCGAATCTCCGCAATTTTATTCCCGTGTTCGTGGTCTTGTTCCAACTTCAAAGTTACATCTACACCGGTCGCTTCTTGTTGGAGATGCTTGGTTAAACGTTGAATTTTGTCTTGGATAAATTCGTTGAGTCTGTCGCTTGCCTTGAATTTCAAGGATTGAATGTTAATGTTCATGATGATTGTTTTTTTAGTTTATGCCCGTGGATGGGCGGTTTGATAAGTTTTTTTTAGTTGTTCTATGCTGTTGTGCGTGTAGACTTGCGTGGCTGCCAAACTGCTGTGTCCGAGCAAATCCCTTATCGCCACAATATCCGCACCACTGTTGAGCAAATGTGTTGCAAAGGTGTGACGTAAAACGTGCGGACTGCGTTTGTCAATCGGTATGGATATTAAAAAATTATGCACAATCTGATAAATTTTTTGTGGTTTCAACGATTGATTTTTTAGATTAACGAATAAATTTTCGTTGGATAATGATGTAGTTTCTTTTAATTTCAAATAAGATTGAAGTGAAAGAAATGCTGTTTCGGTCAACGGAACAATGCGTTCTTTCTGACCTTTCCCAAGGACTTTGATGTTTTTTTGCGAAAAATCAATGTCAAAAATTTTGAGATTGGCTAATTCCGAAACACGCAATCCCGTAGCATAAAAAAGTTCAACGATGGTTCGATTGCAAACACTTTCAAAGTCGTCTTCATCGTAAGTTTCCAAAAGCAATTCCTTGATTTGTCGCTCCTCCACATAAACAGGCAATCGTTTTTTGAGTTTTAATTGCGTCAGACCAAAGGTCGGATTGGTTTGTATTTTTTCTTGTTTGTGTAAATACTTGTAAAACGATCGAAGTGCGGAAAGCTTATTATTAACGGTACTTTCCGACATTTGATCACGGATTAGTTCGACCAACCAATCTCGAATATAAGTGGTTTCGACAGCGTGCAAATCGTCTATTTCGAAACGATCTTTCACGAATGTTTCAAATTGCAACAAACTATTGCGATAATTTTCGCAGGTTCGTGCTGAATAACGCCTTTCAGAAATCAGATATTGCAAAAAATCGTCCATTTCGCTACAAAGATACAAAGAAAAAATGAATGAAACAAAAAAAAACCACCTTTGGGCGATTTTTTTTCTCGGTTTAGTCTGAAAAACCTACATTACGCTTGCTTCAGCGGCATCGCGAAGCTGCTGAACATAAATGGCTTTCTTACGTTGTGCCCTGTCGATAACCGAAGGCTTTTCGAATTGCTTACGTCTTCTCAACTCTTTAACAATTCCTGTTTTTTCAAATTTACGTTTGAGTTTTTTCAAACCTTTGTCGATGTTTTCACCTTCTTTCAGCGGGACAATAATCATACTAAAATACCTTTTCCTTTCGTTAAATGAATAATTTTTTTTATTTTCGGACTGCAAAGATACGATTTTTTTTTGAATTAGCCAAATTTTTTTGTATCTTTGCAAAAATTTTGTAAAAAAACCGAATAATGAAAAGCTCAAAAACAAGTATCACGAAAGTAACCACGCAGGTTTTACGTGAAATGAAAAATCACGGTGAAAAAATCGCTATGCTCACTGCCTACGATTATTCTACTGCAAAAATTATTGATCAAGCCAACATTGATGTTATTTTGGTTGGCGATTCGGCAGCCAATGTGATGGCGGGACATGCAACCACTTTGCCGATTACATTAGATCAAATGATTTATCATGGTCGTTCTGTGGTGAGAGCCGTGAAACGTGCGTTAATCGTGGTGGATCTGCCATTCGGTTCATATCAAGGCAGTTCTAAAGAAGCCTTAAATTCTGCCATTCGTGTGATGAAAGAAACCGGTGCAGATGCTGTGAAATTAGAGGGTGGGGAAGAGATTATCGAATCCGTTCAACGGATTCTTTCTGCCGGAATTCCGGTCATGGGACATTTGGGCTTGACCCCGCAATCTATCAATAAATTCGGCACTTACGTGGTACGTGCAACCGAAAAAGCAGAAGCCGAAAAATTAATAAAAGATGCTATTTTACTCCAAAAAGTAGGTTGTTTTGGTATTGTTTTGGAAAAAATTCCTGCGAAATTAACACAAAAAGTTGTCAAATCGGTTGATATTCCAATCATCGGCATTGGTGCAGGTGCAGCGGCAGACGGACAAGTGCTCGTATTCCACGATATGGTAGGTACTACACAAGATTTTTCACCTCGTTTTCTACGTCGTTATGCAAATTTAGATGATGTAATCGGAAATGCCGTTCGACGCTATATCGACGACGTCAAAACGCAAGATTATCCCAATTCCAAAGAACAATACTAATTTTTTTTATTCTATTTCAAAAAAAATTTGTATCTTTGCACCCGCTTTCTGTTGAAAAAATCATGCCATGACTTTGAAAAACTTCTTTATACTATGCGTTATCTGCTTGTCCGTCAAGGTACAAGCCAACCCTTTTTTGGAGATGGCAGACAAATCGCAGTTCGAACATTACCTTCTTTGGAAATCTGAATTTGTCAAATTCCAAGAAAAACCGGGCGACACGGCGTATCAAAACACCGCTATCCGTCAGGTTAGGGAAGTTGCCGAAATCACTGATTGTCCGGAATGGCGACTGCGTGCCGAATTTATGGAAACGCATCTGCTGCACAAGTGGTGGTACGAACAGCGAGATTCGGCTGCGGATGCGGAATTTCTGAAAAACATCTACGCCCTGTTGAGAACGGTGGAACGGGCTGACCTCCCCTTTTTGGAACTGATGGTGAGAGAGGAAATACAGGGTTACTATCGCCATACCAAAAACTACGAGGCTTTCCTCGACCTCTATGCCGAGCAGGACAAACTGTTGGAACGCATTTCATCTACGGACGTTCCTCATAAGGGTGCTTACTATATCAAAGCCGCCGACCAATACTTGTCTTACAGAGATTATGCGAGGGCTGCTCACTACTATCACAAGGTGTTGGACGACGAGGACGTTATTACGACCTACAAACAACACGCCCGTAATGGTTTGGGCATTGTGTATCGCAGTGTTCACGAGGATTTCGACCAATCCGACTATTGGTTCAATACTCTTTTTGATGCGGAATATGCACCGATACACGAGTATCTACGTGAAAATTGGGAAGGCATTGCCATGGGGAATTTAGGTACGAATATGTTTTTGCGTGGCGAACTTGATAAGGCAATCCCTCTGCTCAAAACCGGTTTGGAAAAAGTGCTGACCAATCACGACTATGGCTTTGCATCCGGCTTGACCGTCCGTCTGGCGGATATCTACCTGAGAAAGGGCATGACATCCACTGCCAAACGCTATATCGATTTAACTCAAGAATACCATCCCCAAGAGATTCGTGCCGGACGGCAAGCCCAAATCTACGAGGTGTTGAGCAAATACTACGCAGCAACGGGGCAGTCCGAACGGAGCATTCTTTACATGGATTCCTTGCAAGCCGAAAACAAGCGGCAAGCGGAGGAGTTCAATACCATCGTGCAACTTCGCTTGGAGCAACGAGGGATGGCTGCCGAGATGAGGCAGCGGGAGTTTTTTTCGGCAACGAAAACCGTGTGGATGTTTTTGCTACCTGCATTCGTTTCGCTTTTCGGTGCAGTCACGCTTTTGTTGGTGAAACGTCGTTCGCAGGACAAAGCGAGGTTGGCTCTTTTGCTGTTTATGGTGAGTTTCTTTATGATCCTCAATTTCGTGTCGGGACTTTTTACTTCAGGTGCGGCGGACGGCATTTTCCGGTTCATCGACTCGCTTGTAGGATTATTGCTCAGCCCGTTGGTTTTTTACTATTTTTTGACGCTGTTTCATCCGTTCAAAAACCATCGTCGGACGCTGATTTACTGGTATTTGCCGGCAATCGTCGTGCTGCTTTGGTGGGTGGTGATGCGTGTTGCCGGTGTGGAACCGATGCGTAGTGTACATACGTGGAGTGACTTTGTCGGCTATGCGAGGCATCCCGAATTTTGGTTGCGACTGTTGGCTTTGCTGGCTTTTGCGACTCAAATTCCGTATTGCACTTACAAGGTGTTCAAGATGCGTGTCAAGTATCGTGCCGACCTGCTCAACACGCAATCGTCGATTAAAAAAATTGATTTGAAATGGGTCAACTATGTGTTGGCGATGCTCGTCCTTTTTGGCACGGTCAGCATGCTGAACATTGTACAGGTGGGGTTGGTGTGGAAGTTTTTGTTTGCTTTAGTTTCGACCTTGTGTATGTTTTTGGTGTTTATTTTTGGGTATTGGCAGATGGATATTCGTCCGGTGATTATGCAGATTGAGGATGCGGGGGAAGTGTTGGGCGGTGCGGATTTGCAGTCCGTACCGGATATGGGGCACGGGCTACAAGCCCGCGCCAGCGGCGATGGAATCGCCGAACGAGGTGACAATACCAACGCCAGCGACGACACCGATACAAACGGCAACAGCGATACCGTCAAAAATGCTCTACTGCTCGAAAAGATTGATGCGTTGATGCAAAGCAAACAGTTGTATCTCGACCGCAACCTCAAGGTGCAAGATTTGGTTGATGTTCTTTACACCAACCGTTCGTATATCTCTGTGGCGATCAACAGTCAGCATCGGTCTTTTTACGATTATGTCAACAAGTTCCGGATCAAGCATGCCATAGATCTGCTTGAGAATTATGATGGCAGCACCAATCTCACGATTCTTGCTGAGCAGAGCGGGTTTCAGTCGTACCATGTGTTTTCGCGATTGCTATCCAAGACAACCGGTTTTTCGCCGCGGGAGTTTGTGAAGCGGCAGGCGCAGGAGTAAGGTGTAGGGGCGAGGCATGCCTCGCACCCCTACAAATCCCATCACCATCATTTGAACAAAAAGTTTGGTCATCTCAGATTTTATTCGTAACTTTGCAAAACAAATTCATAACA
>Ga0099364_10006925_pt1 | contig 16349 bp, 14 predicted proteins | sample TergutTh196P3_FD_73070 | JGI IMG/M metagenome (GOLD analysis project Ga0099364, IMG submission 73070) | Microcerotermes parvus P3 segment gut microbial communities from Pointe-Noire, Republic of the Congo - Th196 P3 | ecosystem: Host-associated > Arthropoda: Insects > Digestive system > Gut ...
AAGCAGCATCATCTCTAAGAAAGAGCGCGAAATTCTGACCACAAAAGACGCTTATATCGAGTTGATTTCGGATGTGGCTATTTTAAATAAAAATATCGAGACCATCATGCGCTCGACCAACAAAATCAGCTCGTCCCAGTTAGAGGAATACAAAAAACAGGCTGAGTTGGTATCGGAAAAAATCAAGGAATCCATTGAGGAAAAAAACTGGATAAGCGCCGAGAAGATGGATGAGAAAATATCCTTGAACGAAGCGGTTTTGCAAAGGGATATTCTGGCCAGCGAAAGAGACGAGCTCAAAAGCCAACTGGTTAAGTTGGAAGAATCCATTGAAGAGCTGAAAACGGCTGAAATGGAAGTTTATGAAAAGATATCTTCGGTTACCTCCAGAGAAATTGAAAAAATCAAAGCACAGCTTCATACCATCAATGATCCTTTGAAAAAAAAAGGCCTTTACTACAACGCCCTATCCAATAAAAGAGCCGGCGGACAAGGCGGGCCCTATATTCCGGTAAACCAGAAGAATCCCAAAAACCAAAAAATCAACGAGCAGATTGCCTTGATTTTTGAGAATGTCGACGATTTGGAATACTACCGCGAGATTATCAAATATGTTCCTATCGGAAAGCCGGTATGGAGCTATTGGGTTACCTCCCAGTTCGGGATAAGGCCTGATCCGTTTCATGCCAGAGAGGCCACCCACAAGGGTGTGGATTTATCGAGCCGCACCGGTAATAAAATAAAAACCATGGCCAAAGGCAGGGTCGTAAGGGCAGAGTATTCGGGGGCTTACGGCAATTTGGTTGAAATCGACCACGGGAACGGATTTATAACGAAATATGCCCATTTGCATAGAATGTACGTAAAAAAGGGTGACATTGTAGATATTGATGATAATATAGGGGAGGTCGGCTCGACCGGGCGTTCTACGGGACCTCATCTGCACTATGAGGTTTTATACCAAGGCGTCAACGTTGATCCGATGCCGTTTATTAAAGCAATGTAATCTAAGGAATAAAAAATGAAAAATTTTAAACGTATTTTGTCCGTCAAATTCGCGCGTAAATTCAACCGCAGCGGCAAATCCGACGTGCCCAGCATTATCAGCGAAGGCACCAAGATTAAAGGCAACATCAACAGCGACGGCATTATTCATATTGACGGCAACATTGAAGGCGATATCAAATGCGAGGAGTTGATTATCGGCGTTAAAGGTTCGGTTAAAGGTTCAATTACCGCCATTAACCTGCATCTTTACGGCGTTTTGACCGGAAAAGCCACTATTGACAGCCTGTTCGTTGCCAAGACCGCCAAGTTGGTCGGCGATGCGACGCATATCTCCATCGCTATTGAGCCGGGCGCTTATATCGACGGCCATTGCATTCGGGCAACAACCCCTTTGGCAGCGGAGAACAAGCCTGACCTTTTTTTGGTAGACGGCAAAAAAGTCAGACCTGAAGATGCGCTTGCAGAAGCCGCAAAGATCGCAAAGGATCATTTTGCAGTTTTTATTAATTTTGATGAAAACCATGTGAATATTGAAGATGAACTTGAGGACGGAGATGATTACATCAGGAAAATTTTGGGTACTCCTGTCGAGGAACTTGAGCTTTCGGTAAGGTCGTCAAACTGTCTGAAAAACGCAAATATCAAGACAATTGGGGAACTTACACGAAAGACTGAGGATGATATTGCAAGGACGCGTAATTTTGGCAAGAAATCACTTCAAGAAATTAAAGATAAACTTCATGAGTGGAACTTGTCACTGGGTATAACAGATTTAAATGTACTAAAGAATGCCCGTATAGAAACCAAAACAAAGGAACCGGAAAATGAAGCATAGAAGAGGATTTAACCCGTTGCAGCGCAGGTCTGCGCATCGTAAAGCTCTGCACCGGAATATGGTGACAAGCCTGTTCAGGCAGGAAAGAATAACGACTACAAAAGCAAAGGCAATGGAAGTCCGCCGCACAGCGGAAAAAATGATTACCCGCGCAAAAGAAGATTCTGTTCACAACCGGCGGATTGTTTCCGGCAGGCTGTATGACGAAGCAATTGTGGCAAAACTTTTTACCGATATTGCTCCGCGGATGAAGGAAAGAAACGGCGGGTATACCCGTGTTTTAAAACTCGGAGAACGCAAAGGCGATGCCGCAGAGCTTGTCATTCTTGAGCTAGTGGATTACAAGCTTGATACCGGCGAAAAAAAGAAAAAAGATAAGAAAGCTGAGGGTAAGGGGAAATAGATGGCAAAGAATCATAGAGGCAAGGGAATACGGGATCAGTTTGCCAACGGCCGGGGCGAGTGTCCTGTATGCAAGAGAAAAAATGTAAAGATTTTATACGAACAAACTTCCGGTGAGCAAAAATTTAAAATATGCAAGATCTGTAAAGCCGCCATTAAAAATGGCACAAAGAGTCTGCCCGGTATTGTGAAAAAAGAAGAACCGGTTGCGGCGGCTGTTGTTGAAGCGGCTCAACCTGCTGCGGCGGAAGCAGCGCCTTCGGCAGAACCCCCTGCTGCGGAAGAAACTGCAGCTGAGTAAACTGTCAAAATGAAGCTGTTCCATATTCGGAACAGCTTCATTATATTCAATTATCTTTTAACTTTTTAAATTCCCGTGATGCGATCGTACAGTTGTATATTTTCTTTGAGCAGCGCGGGTATATTCAGGTGGTACGGACAACGTTCTACGCATTTTCTGCATTCGGTGCATGTTCTGGCTTTATCTGTAGGTCCGCCAAGCATTTGTTTATAACGCTCGGGTGTGAAGCGTTTTTGGCAGCTTTCGGATGACAATACCCAGCTTATGTCGATCTTTTGCGGGCAGGGCTGGCAGTAATCACAGCGATGGCACCATATTTCGCTGTATTCGGTTTTTAGTTTTTCTATGGTTTTTTTATCTTCGTTTGTTAAAGGCGGATTTACTTTTACTATTTGTGCAATTTCGCGGATTTCTTCGACTTTTTCTATACCCGGATCTGCAATTACACTTTCGAATTGCAGGAGGTAGCGGAATGCAAGTCCTGCGTTGTCAAGTTTGCCGCCGCCCATAGGTTTCATTGCGATGAAACCTATGTCCAGTTCTTTTGCAAGCGGTATCGCGATTTCTACGGCTGAATCGTCAATAAAATTAAAAGGAAACTGAACTAAATCAAATTTGCCGGTTTTCATGACTTCGATGCAGATTTCAAGGTTATGACTGGAAAAGCCCGGGAAACGGATTTTTCCGGCTTTGATTCCTTCCTGTATTCCTTCATAAGCTCCGCCTTCTGCAAAACAGGCATCCCTTTTTTCGATTGAACCTATGTTGTGCAGTTGCATTATGTCAATATAATCTGTGCCAAGCCTTTTAAGGCTTAAATCCAGGTGTTCATTAAAAGTTTTTTTGTCATTTGCAGGGGATTTTGTTGTGATTACAAGATCCTCGCGTTTTATTCCTTTAATGCCTTCCCCGATTTTTTCTTCGCTGTCCATGTACCCATGAGCTGTGTCAAAAAAATTAATTCCAAGGTCAAGCGTTTCCCTGACCAGTTTAACTGCATCCGGTTTTGAAAGACGCATTATAGGGATGCCTCCAAATGCAACCTTGCTTACCATCAGCTCTGTTTTTCCAAGTCTTGTTTTTTCCATTTTATCCTCCTTATAATATCTGTCCACAAAGTCCATACTTTGTCTAGTGTCCTATCCTGAACATAGATAACGGTACCCGAATAGGACGGGACACTAGTTGTCTATAAATGGGTTTTGTGTAATGATCTTTGTTCCCATTCTTTCTGTTACTGTGTTAAAAAATTCCATTGTAAGAGACGGATCAGAACGCATTAGTGCATGATTATCCAGAAGTTCTTCTGTATATGAATACAACGGATAAATTTTTGTATTTCTGAAACTCCTGTCAAAATGACATATAACAGGAATTGTACCGTAATCAGAAATTGAAAGTTCATATTGCTCTGATTCATCTGCCTGTTTTGTAAATGTTACAACCATCATTCCGCCGATGATTCTTTCTCTTTCTCTCTGGTGGGAGGCGAAATTTCCAAGCGAATAATAACAAAGCGTTTGTCTTCCGTCAGGAAGTACGATTATTTCCGCACGCTGTACTACATGTGGATGATGCCCAATAATAAGGTCTACATTATGCTCTGCAAGAAAACGTGCAAGTTCAATCTGGCTGTTATCCGGCTGAAGGCGGTATTCCGCACCCCAATGCATGGAAACGATTAAAAAATCACATAACGGGCGAAGTGCGTTAATTTCCTGCGTCATTCTGTTTCTGTTTATAACTGAAACAAGATTAGGGTTGTCTGCAGGAAGCGGAATTCCATTAAGACCGTATGTATATGAAAGAAAGCCGAATGTTATATTGTTTTTTGTAATAAGGCGTGCACTTTCTCCTTCCCTGCGCGCGCCGATAACTGTTACTTCTTCTATTGTATCCCACAACTCCAATGTGGCGTAAAGGCCGTTTCTTCCCATATCCATTGCATGATTATTTGCCTGATTTACAATGTTAAAACCGGTGTCCGCAAGGGTCTGTGCAAGAGACTGCGGCGTATTGAAAGCCGGATAACCGGAGTAGCCGTACCTTGTGCCTGCCATAACTGTTTCCTGATTGATAAAGGCAAGGTCTGCATTTTCCACTATGCTCTTTATTTCTGAATAAATTGGAGCAAAATTATAAACTCCGTTTTCCAAAGATGAGGTTATAACAGAATCGTGGAATAAATTATCACCTACTGCAACAAATGTAACGGTGTACACAGGCGGCGGCTGAGGTATTGGTTCTTCAATTTGTATTATTTTTTCCTGTGTTTCTTCTGTTATTTCTGTTATTTCTGTTTCTTCTGTTATTTCATCGGTAAAAAGAGTTTCAACGTGAGTAGTATCAGGCGCTGCGGGTCCTGAATAGCATGAAAAAATAAAAATTACTGTAATTATAAAAAAAGTTATAACTAAAAATTTATTTTTCATATATTCCTCCGATCACCCTTTCCAGCCCTGACATGTCCTTGATTAATTCTATACCGGAAAATCCCCTTGTTTCAAGTAAATCTGCAATTATTATCATTTGGTGCGGATCGGCTTCTATTAAAATCGTTCCGCCCTGCTCCAGATAATTTGGCGCATCACTTATAATTCGTTCGATTATTTCCAGTCCGGATTTACCGCCGTCAAGTGCAAAATGAGGTTCATTTTGCACTTCAATTGGTAAGGTTTTAATTTTATCACGGGGAATATAAGGAGGATTGCTGACGATTATGGTGAATTTTGTGTGAGGGGCTGCGAATGGGGAATTAGGAGTTGAGGATGAAAAATGAGAAGCGGGCAGAGCTGTAAAGAGGTCTCCCTCGTAGAAGTGAATTTGGCTGCCGGCGGGAAGAAGGCGCTCAGCGTTTGCTTTAGCTGTTTCAAGCGCTGCAGCAGATATATCTGTCGCCCAAATTTCTGTTTCAGGCATTTCATGTTTCAGCGCTGCAGCAATCGCTCCGCAGCCTGTACAAAGATCCAGAATTTTAACATTTTTTTTTCTCCGCACCGCAAGCGCGACTTCTTTTTTCTTTTGTATTGTCGTTTCAACAAGCGTTTCTGTATCAGGGCGTGGAACCAGAACCGAAGGATTCACCAAAAACTCAAGCCCCCAGAATTCTTTTTTTCCGGTGATGTAAGCTGTACATTCGCCGTTTTTTCTTCTTTCTATTAATGAGTTGAATAATTTTAAATCGTTATGTGCAAGCGTGTCATCGCCGGAAGCGACAAGCGCTGTTCGCGTGGTATTCAATACAGCGCAAAGCAGAAGCTGGGCATCCAGTGCCGGTGAATCAATTCCGGCTGTTTTTAAATCGGTACAAGCGCACGCTATTGCATCACGTATCTGTATTTTACGATTTTCCATCCTGTGCCTTTTGTGATGAACTTTTTATGATGCAGCAGTTTTAAAAGAATCTGAAGCGCTGCTTTGCAGCAGTTCTTCCTTTGCAGAAAGTTTTAAAGCATCAAAAAGTTCAGCGGCGCCGCCCTGCATTATAAGATCAAGTTTATACAGAGTCAAATTGATGCGGTGATCTGTAAGGCGGTTTTGCGGAAAATTGTAGGTGCGTATTTTCTGCGCGCGATCGCCTGAACCAACCTGGCTTTTTCTGGCTTCTGCTCTAAGGGCTGCAGCTTTGGCTTCTTCCATTTCGTAGATGCGCGCCCTGAGTATTCGCATTGCCTTTGCCTTGTTTTTGATTTGGCTTTTTTCGTCCTGGCAGTGGACGGTAATGCCCGTCGGTAGGTGTATAATGCGCACTGCAGAATCTGTTGTATTGACGCTCTGGCCGCCGGGCCCCCCTGCGCGCATTACATCAATGCGAAGGTCTTCCTGTTTAATATCAATTTCGGTTTCGTCGGCCTCGGGTAAAACAGCAACTGTTACTGCGGAAGTGTGGATTCGCCCGGATGCTTCCGTTGCCGGGACTCTCTGCACCCTGTGAACGCCCGACTCATAACGAAGATTTTCGTACACATTGTTTCCGCTGATCGAAAAGATGATTTCTTTAATTCCGCCAAGCTCCGTGTTATGCGAATTCATTATTTCGAATTTCCAGCTTTTGCTTTCGGCATAACGTGAATACATGCGGTAAAGGTCGGATGCAAAAAGCGCGGCTTCTTCTCCTCCGGTGCCTGCGCGTATTTCCATGATGATATTTTTTTCGTCCAGAGGATCTTTTGGGACTAACAGGAATTTTAACTTTTCCCTGTTCGCGGTAAGTTTAATCTCCAGCTCTTTTAATTCCTCGCGGGCAAGTTCGCGCATTTCATTATCTTTTTCATCCTGTATCAGGGTTTTTGTTTCGTTTGACTGTTTTTCCAGCGCTTCAATTACGGCGTGTACTTCGGCAATTTCCCGGAGATGGGAGTGTTCTTTCATTACAGTGCTGTACCTGCTTTGATCTTTCACAAGCGCAGGATCCTGTATTAGCTGCGTCAATTCATCATATTGTTTTAAAAGGGAGCTTAATCGTTCATTCATATTGAATACTATACAATAACAAAATAAATTGCTAAAGGCAATAATGCCGGATTTAAAATAGTTCCAATTATTTATTTTTCTGGTATAATACATCAATGGGGTTCTTTAATAAAGTTCTTACGGTTATTCAGGATTGGTTTCAAAAATTGACCGCCGAACAGAAGAAGCGGCTCGCTCTTATCTGTACCGGTGTTTTTGCAGTCCTGCTGACTTTGTCTGTTTTATTATCGGTAATAAACCCAGGTGAAAGACCCCTGCCCGGCGGACCTGAGCGGTTAATGATTATTTCTCCAATTCCGGCAGGTGATTTATTTTTACCCGATGAGCCGGATTATGTTCCCGGAGTGCTTCTTGGCCGCGACAGGAGAGATCGCTGGACAGAGGAGGATGCCTCTTTATTCTGGCAGGATCCTTTAAGATATGGTGAAGAAAAGTGGCGGGAAGATATAGAAGCCGCAATTGATGATTTACTGGAGCAGGTTCCATGAGGAATTTAATATCAATACTTTTAGTGGTTTTTCTTTTATTGGCGCTTTCATGTGCCGGAACGCCTGAAGTACAGGATGAACAAATAGAACTTCCCGAATCTGTAGAAATTACAGAAGAAGATCCTTTGCTGGAAATGATAATTCAGGAGCCGCCGATACCGGAAGAAGACCCGGAGCAGCAGCCTGAAGAAATATTGGATATGGAAGAATTTTTAGATTCAGAAGAACTATTAGATCATGAAGAAATTTCAGATTTAGATGAACTGTTAGACTTGGATGGAGTTCTGGATTTAGTGGATGAAGAAGATATTGATGAAACTCAGGTAAATGATACTTCTCTGGATTTATTGTTACAGGAACAAATGCGTTCTGCGGAGCTTGCAGAACAGCTTGAACGCGAACAGGAACGTGTCAGAGAGCTGGAAGAACAATTGTTACGCGAACAACTGGCAAAGGAACAGGAGCGTTCTATGGAACTTGCAGAACAGCTTGAACGTGAACAGGAACGCATAAGGGAGCTTGAAGATCAACTGTTACAGGAGCAATTGGCAAGAGAACAGGCGTTGGCGCAGGTGCCGGCGCAATCCCGGCAGTTTGAAGATTTGCTGGAACGTGAGATGAATCGTATCAGAGAGCTTGAAGAACAGTTGGCGAGGGAGAGGCTTGCAAGAGAACAAGCGCTGTCTGCACAACCGCCGGTGCAGCCGCCCCCTGCAGAGCCTCCGCCCGCAGAAACTCCCGTACAGCAGCAGCCCGAAGAGCCGCCGGTGCAAACACAGCCTCCGCCTCCGCCGCTGCGAAGTGAACCTGAGCAGCCCATACAGCCTGTAAGGGGAGAATCTTCCGAACTTGCAGCAGTTACAGCTCAGGATAGTGATATTATTTTTTCCCGTGTAGTGCGCGTAACGGTTGGGCAGATTCTGGAAATTCCATTCCGCGGAACCGGGTGGGTGTATTTAGGCGAGTTAGCTTCGCGGCGCGGTATTTCATTAAATTCACGCCGTAATGACAACGAAGGACAAACTTTTGTTTTCAACATTGAGGAAGCGGGAACATTTATATTAAGATTCTACAGGCAGGATTATACAAGAGGATTTATTTTAAACGATTATGTTCAGGTTATAGTTGAAGAAACACGAACTGCCGGCGGCGCCGGGTGGTTTAATGCACCGCTTGATCGCGGCAGGATCGTTGCAGAGCCCCGCTGGCCGTCCGCTCTTGAGGAAGCGGAAATTATCAGGGGTTCCGGAACTTCTGCTGCAGGCGCTGCCCCTGTGTATACGCCGGGTACAATTACGCCGGTACAGGAAATCCCCGCACCGCCGGATTCACCGGCGGTGCAGGGGTTCGCATCTCAGGATGCAGCTTTACCGGATTCATCTGCAGATTCATCTGCAGATGAATCTGCATCACAGCCGTCTTTTCCAATACAGGAGAGCGGCGCCCTTCCGGTGTATCCCGGTTTACAGTCGCCTGTTGCGGATCAACCGGATGGAAGCGCTGAATTGGTTCAGGAAAGAATTCAGCCGGAACTTCTTCTGCAAAGAGCGCAGCAGGTCTTTGATACAGGAAATGTAGCAGGGGCAATTGCGTTAGTTGATCAATACATTGAATACTACCCCGGCGGAAGCGACGAAGCCTATTGGCTTTACGGTCAATTCTATGAAGCGGCGAGTCCGAACAGAAATATACTTTTATCGCTTGATTATTACCGTCGTCTTGTTAATGAATATCCGCAGAGTTCGCGCTTAAGTGCAGCGCGCAGCAGAGTTGCGTACCTTGAAAGGTTTTATATTAATATCCAGTAGTTTCTATACTCTTAGCCTTGCATTGTTATACGCAGCAGAACGCATTTGTTTTACTTTCGGGTCTTTAATATAATCGTCAAAGTTTGTTATACGATCGATACAGCCGCCTTTTGCATCATTTTGCGGGAGAATTTCTACAATGCGGTTTGCGATTGATTTTAAAAATTCCTGATCATGAGAGTTAAACAAAATTACTCCGGGAAAAGCTGCAAGGCCGTCATTCAGGGCAGTAATAGCTTCAAGATCGAGGTGGCTTGTCGGCTCATCTAAAATTAAAACATTCGCACCGGAGAGCATCATTTTTGCCAGCATGCACCGTACTTTTTCACCGCCGGAAAGTACATGAACAGGTTTTAACGCTTCTTCGCCGGAGAACAGCATACGGCCAAGAAAACTGCGCACATAGGTTTCGTCCTGCTCCGGTGAAAACTGCCGAAGCCAGTCTGTAATTGATAAATCAGAATCAAAAAAAGCTGAATTTTCCTTTGGAAAATATGAAACTGAAGTGGTCTGTCCCCAGATAAAATTACCGCTTTCGCATGATTTTTCGCCTGATATAATGTCGAAAAATGCGGATTTAGAGCTGTGTTCAATTCCTACAAAAGCGATTTTATCGTTCTTGTTTACAGTTAAAGAAAAATCTTTTAAAAGGGCTGTTCCTTCAAAATAATAATTTAGGTTTTCTGCGTTTAATACATTGTTACCGATGTCGCGATCCGGTTTAAAGCCAACGTATGGGAATTTTCTGCTTGTGACAGGTACATTATCAAGGTCGAGTTTTTCCAGGACTTTTTTACGGCTTGTCGCCTGGCGCGCCTTGCTTGCGTTAGACGAAAATCGTTGAATAAATTCTTTTAGTTCTTTTGCTTTTTCTTCGCGTTTTTTCAGTTGTTCGCGCGCCTGCCGCTGGAGTATCTGGCTCATTTGATACCAGAAATCATAATTGCCCGAATATGAAGTAATCCTTCCAAAGTCGATGTCGCAGACATTTGTGCAGACTGCATTCAAAAAATGTCTGTCGTGGGAAACAACAATTACTGTATTCGGGAATTCAATCAGAAAATCTTCCAGCCATGAGATTGATTCAAGATCCAATCCGTTTGTAGGCTCGTCAAGGAGAAGAATGTCCGGGTTTCCGAAAAGCGCCTGCGCTAAAAGTACGCGTACCTTTTTGGATTCGTCAAGTTCGGCCATCAATTTTTCGTGATCATCTTCATCAAGGCCGAGGCCGGAAAGCAATTGGCTTGCCTGCGCCTGTGCTTCCCAGCCGCCGAGGTCTGCAAAATCAGATTCAAGTTCGCTTGCGCGAAGACCGTCGGCTTCTGTAAAGTCGCTTTTTTCGTATAGAGCTTCGCGTTCTTTTTGAATAGCATAAAGTTTTGGATAACCCATGATAATTGTTTCAAGTGCAGGATACTCCTCATAAGCAAAGTGATCCTGCTTAAGAACTGCAATGCGTTGATTTTTTGCAATGGAAATTTCGCCCTTGTCGTGTTCAAGTTCGCCCGAGAGGATTTTAAGGAAGGTTGATTTTCCTGCGCCGTTTGCGCCTATTATCCCATAGCAGCTGCCCGGCGTGAATTTTAAATTTACATCTTTAAAAAGAGTGCGTTCGCCAAACGTTAGGCTTAAATTTGTTACTGTTATCATTTTTTTTGATACACCTTAAAATTTTAATTTGAATTTCCTTTTTTGTCAGGAAAAAATAATTTTTTGAATTTGGAAAATATTCCTTTTTTTACAGGTACAGGCTTGCTCTGCGGTTTTTCATCTTCATGTTGTTCAACTTTTGGTTGAATATTTTTGCCTGCATATTTTTTTCTGTAAACCGCCATTCGTTCTTCCATTGAAAGACGCGACAGATCCTGCAAAACAGGTTTTTTCTTTCGAGCTGCAGGCGGCTTTTTTTGAACCGCAGGGGGTAAACTTCGACTTTTTTTTGGTTTTGCTTTTTTTTCAGTGTAATTGCCGGTTCCTGCAGTTTTGCTTCTGTCACGACGTGGTTGTTCTCCATAAATGTCAGTTCTGATACGCAGGCTTGCGCTTTTATCCTGTTCGTAATGATCCTGCATAGCTATACTTGACGGTATTTTTTTTCCTATATAGCGTTCAATGGCGGGAAGCTCATACACATCCTGTTCGCTTGCAAGGGTAACAGCTTTTCCTGTTTTACCTGCGCGTGCAGTACGCCCGATGCGGTGGACATAGTTTTCTGCTTCTACAGGAAGATCGTAATTTATTACCATTGTAAGATTTTCTATGTCTAGCCCGCGTGCTGCAACATCCGTAGCGACAAGTGTTTTTGTTTTTCCTGCTTTTACATCGTCAATTACTTTAAGACGTTTGCTCTGCGGCAGATCTCCTATTATAAACTCACAATTAATGCCGTTTATTTTTAAACGTTTTGCGATAATTTCTGTTTGTTTTTTTGTATTACAGAAAATTATCGCGCTTTCCGGTTGTTCGCGTTTAAGTATTCCAAGTAAAAGCGGCATTTTATCTTCTGATGGGACATGGTAAAGAATTTGGGAAATTTCTTCGACCGTAACAATCTCCGGTTTTATTTCGATTTCGTACGGCGATTTAATATATTCCCATGCAAGATTTTTTACCCAAACATTCAATGTTGCGCTGAATAACATTGTCTGCCTGCGATCCGCCGGAGGTACCACCTTGATTAGTTTTCGCAAGTCGGGATAAAAACCCATATCGAACATTCGATCGGCTTCATCAAGAATCAAAAACGAGATGTCCATTAGGTTCATAAGACCGGATTTATTCAGATCAAGCACGCGTCCCGGAGTTCCCACCAAAATTTGTACATTTTCTTTTAATAGCTTTTCCTGTTGGGTATAACCGACACCGCCGTAAAAACATCCGGTTTTTATCGGCAGGTATTTGCCGAGTATTTTTGCTTCATTTTCAATTTGAACGGCAAGTTCTCTTGTCGGCGCCATAATAAGCGCCTTGCGTTTAAAGATTGCTTCCTCTGTCAGCAATCTTTGAAAAATGACAATTAAAAATGCGGCGGTTTTTCCTGTTCCTGTCTGCGATTGAACATATAAATCTTGCCCGCCGAATGCATTTGATAAAACCTGCTCCTGAACCGGCATACAGGTAATGTAACCTGCTTCATCTACACCTTTCTGTAAATCAGGATGCAATTTAAAATTTTTGAATTCCATAATATATTAGTATAATATTATAGATTTTTTACATCCTTGACAAGGTTTTGATGATCTGTAACAACTATTATGAGGGTATTTATAGATGAAAATACATTGTATTAAATTTGTTTTTATATTATCGCTGATTTGTTGTTTTTTTCTATCGTGTTTGTCAAATAAGCCGAATGAGCAGGAAGGTGAATTGGCTTTTCCTTTGGAATTTTCCGGGAACAGCAGCGGCAACCAATGGCTCCCCGGTTCGCCCTATGGCTATGAAATATGGGCTGCACGCGGGGATAATAACCGGCTTTTATGGTATGGCCCAAATGAAAGAGGCGGGGCAGGGTTCCGGGCTGAATGGGTTTATGTTACAAATTTCCTTGGCCGAGTGGGTCTTTTTTGGAATGAAGGAAAATCTTACGCCGAATATGGTAATCTTTACTGTGATTTTGAATTCACAAGGTCGGAGAATGGAAGCGCCGGAGGATTTTCATATATTGGAATTTACGGCTGGTCGCGAAACCCGATGATCGAATATTACATCGTTGAGGACTGGTTCTGGAGCGGGGTAATCACGCCAATGACAATGGGAGGGGGAGCGGTAAAAATGGGTGAATTTTTTGTAGATGGTGAAACATACTTTATTTATCAGGCTACAAGACCTGCAAGCGCCGCTAATATAGAAGGCACTTTTACGCCTTTTCTTCAATTTTTTAGTGTGCGCCAAACCTGCCGCCAGAGCGGGACAATTTCCATTACAGAGCATTTTAGAGAGTGGGAAAAACTTGGCATGATGCTTGGAGATAACATGTATGAGGCGAAATTCCTTGTTGAAACCTCAAGCGGCGAAGGCTGGTTTGACGCTTCCTATATTTCGTTTTATCAGGAATAGGATCATGCTTTTTCGAAAGTATAACCTTTTCTGCGATGTGTAAAAATTGTGTAGCCTGTGTTTTCTATTTTGCTCCGCAGCCGGGATATGGTCATTTGTATGGCGTTTTTATCGTTTAATATTGAGTAACCCCATACTTTTTCGTAGATATATTCTGCGCTTAAAATCTTTCCTTCATTTTGTGCAAGGAGTAGAAGCACAGCGAATTCTTTTTGTGTAAGAAGCAAATCTTCTCCGTTGACGAAAGCCTGCGCTGCAACAATATACAGCGTGAACGGTCCGCGTGTGATTAACTGCGGGGCTTTGCGTTCCTTTTGCAGAGATTTTTTTACCCGTGCGCGTAAAAGTTTAATGCCGTATGGTTTGCGAAGATAATCATCGCCGCCTGCGATAAGTCCTTCAAGTTCGTTCTCAGGTTCTGTTATTGAGGTTAGAAAAATTATAGAAGCAGAAGTGCGCTTTCGGATTTCCCGGCAGAAATCAAGGCCGCTGCCGTCGGGCATCATTACATCCAGCAAAATCACATCCGGATCGCCGTCCTCAATCAGGAAACGAGCTTCCCTCAACGTAAAAGCTGTTTTAATCTCATAACCTTCGGATTCAAGCGCCCTGCAATTGATCAAACTAAGCCTTTTGTCGTCTTCTACAATTAGAATCAACGGCTTTTCGTTACCATTCATGCTTCACCTTGTTATTTGTTTCAATTTTCCAACCTATTATACAAATTATAACAAATTTATTAACAAATACCGAACCTGTTAAAATTGTTAGGTTAATTAAATTACAGGCAGAGTGAAAGCGACTGTCGTACCTTTACCGCTTGCGCTGTCTATTTCGATTTTACCCTCATAGGCTGTAATGATGTCGCGGCATATGGCAAGGCCGTAACCGGTGCCGCCGTCTTCGCCGTGCACACCGCGTTCAAACACACGAGGCAGAAGCTCTTTTGCGATGCCTGTCCCTGTATCGCAGATTATGGTTTTTACAAAACCGTTTGCGGTTTCGGCAGTGATGGAGATTGTACCGTCTTCGGTATGTGTTTCGGCGTTTCGAAGAAGGTTAAAAAGCACCTGCGTCAGTTCGCTTTCGTTTGCATATACGGAAGGCAGGTTATCCGCGATATTCAGTTTTAAAATCGTACCCTTGCGTTCCAGCACTTTTTCGTACAGTCTTGCGATTTGGTAAATTACTTCTCCTATGTCTACTGAGCGGCGGTCTTTGGAGTATTCGCGTGCAAGAGCAAGCTGGCGCATCTCTTCCATCATGTCCGCCATGCGTTTTGCCTCGATTGCAATCGAATCCAGATTTTGAGCTGTTTGACTGTCTGATGAATTTTTTCTTGCATTCTCCGCCGTGATTTCGGCAAAACCGGAGATAACTGCAAGGGGAGTGCGCATTTCGTGGGAAATTGTCCGCATTAAATCAGTTTTAAGGCGGTTCAAACGATCGAGTGCGGCATTTTCCATAGCAAGGCGCTGTTCGCGTTCTTTTATCGCTTCGGTTTCTCTTTGTATTGCAAAAACCCGGTTTATACCGATAAAGCCTAACCAAATGTAAGCAACTAACGCTCCCGACATAAGGAATAAAGTGTTTACATGGGTAAAATGCAGGTTAAAGTTGGCAATCTCCAGAAGCGCCATGACGATCATCATAAGCATCGGCGGGACAAATTGTTTTGCAATTTCGTTTTTGTTCCGAAAGAATTCCCAAATGGCCATTACTGCCGCTGTAAGAACGCCTGCCATTGCAAACGTCTGGAATACCGGAAGCGCTCTGTAAAACGATGCAATTCCAAAAAGCTGCAATGCAAAGGAAATCCCGACTCCGATTATTGTTACGGTTACTGCAATGTGAATTGGCAGGGGGTTGCGCGGTCCGAGAATAAACAGCAGGAACCTCAGCAGCGGAATTGTGAATGTAAAAAGACCGAAGTAGCCAAAAATATTTAACAGCGCCGGATAAGGAATAAAAAATGCCGTCAGCACACATTCTCCAAGACCGCCGCAGCCGGCTATCAAAGCCAGCAGTCCCAAATGCAGCATCTCTTTACTGATGCGCCAATACAACAGCGATATAACTGTTACGGCAAGTCCGATCAGCAGGAAGAAAAGCGAAACTATAAACAACACGCCGTTAGCTGCAAATAGCTCCGCAAGCAGCGACCCCTCGCTCCCTGCCATTAGCATGTATACTTCCATTGTGCTTCTCTGCGAAGGCGACGTATAATCAAACCGCAGGCTTGACGCGTCTTTGGGCAGCGGGACAATGCTGTTAAGCGGCGGAGGGTCTAAGAGCCATGCGGGATAAGTTCCTTCCTGCCCGCACTCGTATATCAAAATATCATTTGCATAGAGTCTAAGCCCGGAGTAGACTGTTCTGACAAAAAGATTTTCATAACGCCCGGCTTCTATTTCAACATACAAAGCGACATCTGTACGGGGCGCGAGGTTTCTTATGAATTGCACTTGTGAAATAACTTCAGCCGGTTCTATAAATGCGCGGGCATTCCAATGCATTTGTAAAGAGGTTATTACAAGCGCTGCCGCTAATATAACAAAAATAACAAGTGGAAGCAGCTTGACGGTTGGTAATTTCATCTTGTGTTTCATTAGTATATTGATTGTATTGGATTTTGTCCATTCTCCGTCCAGCACCGTTGTATGACCGAAATATCATTCTGAATCTAACAATTAAGACAGATTCGGCATTTCTTTGGAAATTGGCTATAAATATTATACCATGAGACTGAATTTCGCCATCGCTATGTTTTCTCAAAGCAATATATTACCCGAAAGAACAAAGTTCCGGCGCCTGTATTTATGGGGCAAAATAGTGATAAAAAGCTGTCCCCCCCCCCCCCCCCCCCCCCCCCCATTTAAAAAAAAAAAAAAAAATTAATATTAAAAAAAAAAAAAATTTTATTTTTTTTCCATCCGGGGGGGAAAGTGTTTAATAAGCCCCGCACCGGGGCGGGG
>Ga0099364_10006926_pt1 | contig 16348 bp, 7 predicted proteins | sample TergutTh196P3_FD_73070 | JGI IMG/M metagenome (GOLD analysis project Ga0099364, IMG submission 73070) | Microcerotermes parvus P3 segment gut microbial communities from Pointe-Noire, Republic of the Congo - Th196 P3 | ecosystem: Host-associated > Arthropoda: Insects > Digestive system > Gut ...
GCCTTGCCCGGCTGGGGGTGGGAATGGTAAAGTGGGACATGATGTTTCCAGACACTTGATTGCGTGGTAAACGGGTAAGGAGGAGAAAGAGATGGGGAAATGCTATCAGGACGGGTTCCCGTGGCGCTCGGCGGCCGCGGCGTGTTTCGCGGTGGCTGCGGGCGTGTTGTGCCTGCGGGGGGGCGGGGGTGACGGCGGGGTGTGGCTGGCGTCCTCGCCGGAGGACCTGCGCGAGGCGCTGCGCGAGGCGCAGCTGGGGCTGCTGCCGCTGGAGGGGGCCGCGCTCCACGACGCGGGGGAGGCCCTGTTCTTGCCGGGGGGGGATGAGGACGACGCGTTCCTCCTGAGCCTCCTGCTGGATTCGGAGGGGGGGGGCGAAAGCCTGGACGTGACCGTGTCCGAGGACGCCCTCACGCGCGAGACGCTTTTCCACGGGCCCGGGGGGGGACTGGTCTGGGCGCTGCCGCCGGAGGGGGGGTACGACCCGTGGTGGGTGGCGGGGCTGTTCTTCCCGGAAGAGGATTTCTCGGGGTTCGATGACCCGGGCGCGTTCGACCCGTCGCTCGCGGGCCTGCGCGTGACGCTCGTCCCGCTGGTGTTCCCGGACATCCCGGACGGGCGGCAGGGGGGTGGCGGGGAAGCCCCGGGGGCAGGGGAACAGACACCCCCCCCCCTGCGGGGGCCTCAGAGAGACGTACCCTACCAGTCCCCCCCCGAGGGGAACGGTCCCATTGCGGAGCCCCCCCCCGCCGCCGAGACGAACGAGGTCGCGGGTGTGACGCTGCTGGAGGCCGCGCCCCCCACGGGCAGGGTGGTGTATGTGGACGCGGCGAGGGGCAGCGACGCATGGACGGGGCGGAGCAGCTTTTCCCGGGGGGGGGGGGAGGGCCCCAAGCGGACGGTGGGCGGGGGTATGGCGGCCGCCGGCGGCGGCGGCAGCCTCGTCATCGCGGGGGGGGCCTACGCGGAGCGCCTGGACGTCAGGGGGACCGGGGTGCGCGTGACCTTCTCGGGCGACGTGACGCTCGGCGGGCGGCCAGCGGATTGAGAACGGGCAACGGAGGATTCATGTGGTCATCGAATGATACGAATAAAGCGAATCAGAAAAACATTTGCGAACATTCGTGTCATTCGATGACAATATGAAACGGAGGATTTGTTTTGACAGGATTTTAGGATTCACTGGATTTTTTTTGATAAAACCTTTGTGTCCTTTGTGCCTTTGTGTGAGTGAAAAAAAACGGAGGGTTTGACGATGAGGGTTTTGATGTTTGTTGTGCTGGCGGCGGTCCTCGCGGGCGCGGTTGCCGCAGGGATAATTGTGGTGGAGGGTACGCTCAAGACGAACACGGCGCAGATCGGGGTAATCGCTCCCGAAGTGATAGATAACCTGCAGGGGTTAGTGTTGTACCTGCCGTTCCGATGGGATGGTGGCGACTTCGCCTTTGACGAGAACGGTAACGGTCACATCGGGGACGCCATCAACTGTGTCTGGACCAATGAAGGGCGTTACGCAGACGGCGCGATGTCCTTCAACCGTGTGGACAGTAAGATGACGTTCTCCACCGTCCCGGACTTCCCTGCATGGAATACCTATTCGGTCAGTGTCTGGTTCAAGCATGACGGAGACGGAAGTTACGGAGGTTACAATAGCACCTACCACAAAATTCTCAGCAAGTCCTTAAATGGGGGGGGGCAATGGGAGATTAGTGTGGTTTATGGATACGTCTGTTGGTATCTATCTGGCAATGAGGGGTACTGTGATTTGGAGGATGTGTCATGGGGCTACGCCGATGGGCTGTGGCATCATGTCGTAACAGTACGCGACGGCACCGACGCGCAACTCTGGGTTGACGGGAATCTGATGGTCACCGTAAACGATATGTGTTCCGTTTCCATAGATTCCGATCTCTGCGTGGGCTACTCCTCCACTGACCCGTATGCGGGCTGGAGCGGGCTGATTGACGAGGTACGGGTTTATGACCATGCGCTGTCCCCGAAAGAAATCGGACAACTCCACGAGGTGGGTCAATTGATAATAAATCCGAATACGCCTGCCTCGGTGGGCGGCGACCTGACCGTCTGCGGGAACCTGACGGTCGAGGGGGCTGTCAACTTCAGCGGCGGCATTCGCTGGCTGAAGCCGTCCGGCGACCTCAAGCAGGGGAACTTCATGAACGCGCCCTGACGAGCGCTAAAGGAGAACCAATGAAAACAAATCCTGAAAATCCTGTCAAAAGAGGCATCACTGCCCTTGTGCCCGTTGTGAAATCCATTGTGTCCATTGTGATGAAAAACACCCGTGTGCTTAAAAACTCTGGCAACCCTCCTGTGAATCCTGTCAAAAAAATCCTCGCGTTCCTCTCATTAACGGTGTGCCTCTCGGCCACCGCCGCCACGGGTACAATCGAGGTGGAGACGCTGGAGGCCGACACCGTACGGGTCGGGGTGATCGCGCCCGCGCCAGCGAATCAAGGGGGGCTGGTATTTTACCTGTCGTTTGAGGAGGACTGGAACAACTATGAGTATAGCGACGACCCTTACTACTATGATTACTACTATTATTACTATCACGGCTGGTATGACGGTGACTACTATCCTCTGGTTTGGGATATGAGCGGCAACGGAAACCACGGGCTTTCCGTCAACTGTACTTGGACGAATTCAGGATGTTTTGGTGGTGCGGCAGACCATACTGATGGCGGCTTTATTATGTTGTCAGGTGCCCAAGGTTGGTTTTATTATGCGGATCACTATTCGATTAGCCTTTGGTTTAAGTGTGAGAACGGATACAGCGGGGAACTCGGGCTCATCGGCGACAGTGAATGGTTCATTGGCATACTTGGGTCTGGAGAGATTCAATGTAATGGTTTCGCCATGAATGGTGAACTGAGAGACTGGAATCGAGACTCTAAGGATGGACGATGGCACCATGTCGTGGTTGTACACGACGACACAAATAATGTGCAGCTCTGGGTTGACGGGATACTGAGGGACATTAATTACAACCCGGCTTTTAGGTCCAATGATGCCACTGGCCTTTGTCTGGGCAAGACATCCTCTTATCACACCTGCGGCTTTTATGGGTTAATTGACGAAGTCCGCATTTACAACCGTGTACTCCTGCCGGGGGAGATATTACAACTTTACACGCACGGTACGATAGGGCCGTCAATAACGGCGGTAGGCGACCTGACCGTGAACGGAAACCTGACGGTCGCAGGACCGATCACCTTCGCAGGTGGTGCGTTCCCCCTGAAGCCCCTCGGCAACCTCTCCAGCGGCGTCTACGGGCTGTCCCCCCCCGTCCCGGGCTACTCCGTCTGGTTCGACCCGATGGACGAGGATATGGTCACGCTGGGCAGCGTGAACACGGGCGGTTATGGAGGCCCCAACATCTTCAATGTCGCATCGATCGCAAACAAAGGGTCGGACGGCGGTGCGGCTTCACAGCAGAACCTGGTGTACCCGGTGCCGATATACCCGGTCGTCCGGGACGACGCGACGAAACTGCTGTATTCAGGCGCGCAATCGTACACCGCCACACTCGCGTTCCCCCCGACAGGCATGAAGACGGCCGTCTGCCTGGTCAACACCTTCCCGGGGATGAGGAAGCTTGCCGGAATCGTGAACGGTGTGGTTGGGCAGTCTGTCCAGGCGGGGGTTCCCGATCCCAGCGGGATCCATGTGCCGAACATAATCGGCGCAGCCAACAGTGGCGATTTCGGATGGAACAGCGGCCTGCCGGTACGCGTGAGGGACACGCAAGGCGCGTTCTGGGCCGCCCAGGGCGCCGGCCGCAGGTCGCCCTTCGGGAAGGCCGCCTTCTGCGTCAGGTCCAACACGGCGCTGTCGATCGACAGGATCCTGGGGTCGAATTATTTCTCTGTACTTGCCGCGCAGGCCAGGGTGTTTCTAGATGTCGGCGTCGGCGACGTCATTGTCTTCCCCACCGTGCTGACGGATCAGGAGGCGGAGGAGGCGGTGGACTGGCTGTGGGCGAAATGGGGCGGGAGCCTGGCGGCAACGAAATACCTCGTCGCCGACGGGCAGGCGAACATCGGGTTGCCGGAGTTTGTGTTGTCGCGTAACGGCGACATACACGAGTTTGAGTTTGAGTTGATCGCGACAAAGCCGATTATCTCGATGTATGCCGGTTACGCATCGAACTGGGGTTACGGGTGGGGGTTGATGCCGAATGGCGGCGGAGGTTTCCGCATCAGCTCAGACGCGAATCCGCTTGTGAACACAAGGCCGATCGCAATGAACCAAAAGTACATCGTAAAATACAGGTTCCAGATGGCGTCGACACAGCTTGCCGATGACGCATATTTGTCGGTCAGTGACGGGGACGGAAACCTGATGGAAAAGAAAACGGCGATGTCTTATGTCTCACCGACAGCCCTAGGCCTTGGATTCCACTACAACCTCTACGGGGTGTTATGGGGGTCATCTCCCACGGGCGAAATAGGATTCTGGTTGGACGGGATAGGATACTCCCGTGTGCGCGGCTTTCAGAACGGCGTGTTGATGTCGGACTGCGTCCCCGTCGAGAAGGGCTCGACGAAGTGGTCGCCCACGCCCGCGCCGTCGAACTGTTTCTGGGACAAGGTCACGGGGGCGTACCGGGTGCAGACGCACGGGACCGGGAGTTTCTCGATCGTCGAACTGGCAGACTGAAAGGGTTTTGAAAATGAGCGAAAAACGAGAGAGCCTTGCTGAAAGTCTTTTCACAGGAGTGCGGACATTCTTGTCCGCAAAGGGAAAAAGGACGCCGCTGCCCCCCCCTTCGTCCCTAGCCCCCTTTCCAAAGGGGGTGCGCGCAGCGCGGGGGTTTGCTCCTACGTCCCCTAGGTTCCCTTCGTCCCCAGCCCCCTTTCCAAAGGGGGTGCGCGAAGCGCGGGGGTTTGCTCCTACGTCCCCTAGGCCCCCTACGTCCCCTATGCCCCCCCTCCCCCCCCTCCCCCTGCGCCTTGCCCTCCTGTCGCTGGCGCTGCTCTCCGCGCTGCCCGCCGGCAGCGCGGACCTCGCCACGGACGAGCTTCTGGCGGACCGCCTGGAGACGCGCCTGATCGCCCCGTTACCGCAGAATACGGGCGTCAATACCGCCACTGGCCTGATTCTGGACGGCAAACTCGGCATCCTAGGTGAGGGAGTCCTCCGCGAAGGCATCCCCTTCCTCCCCCCCTGCGGCGACGTGCCGATGGGCGCCTTCACCAACCGTCCGGGCGACCCGCCCTCCCCGCACGATCCCACCTGGTGGGCGGCCCGCAAAGTGATCGCCCCCTCCGCCGCGCAGAACGACTATGCGCCCGTCACCCAGGGGCAGGTCAAGTGGATCGCCAGCCAGGCCGCCGCCGAGTTGAATGCGTCAGTGGTCGGCGCGGACCCTGCGGTCTCCACCCTCGTGTCCGGGTTCTCCCAGGCGGGCAGCGACCTGCCCGTCACCCTCGGACAGCTCAAAAATACGGCGTGGCCCTTCTGGGAAAAACTCATCACCGAAGGGTACACGAACAGATGCCCGTGCTATCCATGGTTAAACAATGCCCTGGATGACTTCGCGCTCGCCAATGTCGGGCAGGTCAAAAATCTCTTCGCGTTCGACCTCCATGCTAACCGCTGGTGGGATGACTGGTTCGGCGCGGGCGTCCCGGTGGACCCCCACGCCGACTCCAACGGCGACGGGTTCAGCAATTTTTTGGAGATGCAGATGAACCGTAATCCAGTCTTTTCCGTCTCCGCAGTGGCAACCGCTGAGAACGGAAACTTCATCTCGTGGACCCCCGTTGACGGCGCAACCAGTTACACGATCATCGTTGGGGCGTTCACGACCACCGTGGCGGCAACCTCAACCTCCCTGATGCTCACAAACAACTTCGGGTACAACTACGCCGTGACCGTCAAGGCGAACGGGACAGGAAACGACAGCCGGTTTACGGCAAGCGCAACCGCATCTGCCTCATATTCCGGCTTGATAGCCATCAAGCTTTTTGACCCCTTCACCGCCGGACTTATACCGGGGACCTCGACCGTCTATTCACGGACATTCGCCATCAACCGCAGGAACGGGTGGCAACAATATTACATATCCTCGGATCCAAACTGGGTATTAAACGGCGGGCTGGAAGGGATGCACCTGGAATGGTCGGACAGTGGGGGCAGGTCAGGTATCGTTACCAACAACGACTGGTACAGCAGTGCCCGCCTCCCGCTCAGTGTCAACAGTCCGACGCACCTGACCCTAACCCTCGTCGCGGAGTCCCGGCGCGTCGTATCCCAGACCCCCCTCTACCTGCTCGTCTGGTCGCCCCCTGTCTCGTTCGGGGAAAGCGCAGCATCGCTCGGCACGTCATCCGGCGAGGAAATCTTCTTCGCGCAGACCTCTGGCGGTTCCGCCCCCATCGAGTTCACCATCCACACCTCCGGCAGACCGAGCAGCGAACCCTTTACGGATGAGGAGATTGACAGCCTCGAGTGCCCGTTCATGGAGAGGCCGGACGGGCTTTCCGTCTTCTGGACCCCGTGGTGGCAAATGCCATGGATATCCTACCCCTCCAGCGGCTCCGTCGTTCTGGGTTCCGGGATCTATGCGTTGGCGGCGGGGGTCAGCATACCAGTCCCGGAGTACAACCTCCCCCAACCACCCGGACCGCCGCTCCCTCCCACCCAGAGCAATCCCCTGCCCGCAGCAACGCTCTACGTCATTTCCCCGCAGGTCTCCGTTGACAAGGCAAACGGCGCATACGGCAGCAGCAATAGCGAATGGCCGCTCGACGAGTGCGTGGAGAACGCCTATTACAGCCACAGATGGGAGAAGAGCGGCGATATCACCCTCCGCGTGTCGCTCTTCGCGAACCACTTCGATTACATCCCGGGATGCTTCGAGGTTTACATTGACGGGAAGAAGCGTTCCTCCTGCACCTTCACGCACGATGATCAGTGCGGCCGCACGAATGTCCAAGTCCAGGTCCAGGCTGGCAGCTGGGACTGGGAGAAGAAGGTGAATGTCCAGTCGTACTATTACGATAACTCCGAGACCTCCTCCGGCGCCAGGGTCGTCCTGGACGGCGGCTGCTGCGATTCCGGCTGCGACAGCGGCAGCTGCGACGGCATAGACGGCGCCTCGCTCGGATCCGTCCGCTTCCGCGTCGCGCTGGGGATCCCCGCCAGCGGCAGGATCGCCGGATTCCTCTCCCTCAACCTCCAGTCGGTCCCCAATCCCGTCACCTTCGGCAACCTTCTCATCACCGGCGGTCCGGACGTGACCGCCGTCACCAATGAAAACGCCATCACCATACATTGCGCCTCGAACCTCGGGCGCACGCTCTCCGTCTCCAACGTCGTCAACGGCGTCAACGGTGCCGACGGCAACGGCATCGGCATCTGGGTCACCGATGCGGACGGCACACTCGACAGCCGTTGGGAAATAACCACCTCCGGGGGGATCCGCATCCGCCGTTTCACCAAATCCGGCAACCTCCGGACTGACGAGACTTATTTTAACAACTCGAATCTAGAGTGGTGGCGGGTTGACCACCTGTCCGACACCACCGAGACACTCCTGCGCGACGGGGACACCGAGGTCCGCTCGCTCTACGAGGGCTACAACAACGAGGGCACCCTCCTCTCCTGTGTCTCCAACGTCCTCGAGACCGTCGGAGAAGACTCCGACATCCCCCGCCGCCGGATACGCGAGCGTCACGAGTGGGACGGGGCCAACGGGTGGCTGTCAACCTACTCCACCTACCACGACGCCCCCGACATACCCTTCCTCCACGGCGCGCTCCGCTCCCGCTGGGGTGACAAGACCCCCTGGGAATACCACGCCTACGACGCCGACGGCTATGAGATACTCCGCGCCGTCCAGCTCGACGGCTCCCTCCCCCCGGCATGGCTGGACGACCCCGAGGACAACCCGTCCAGCCGCCAAGCGCTGGTCGTCAAACTGGCGGCCTCCTCCGCCACGGTCACGGAGTACGACTACTCCCCCCTCCCGGGCGATTCCAACCGCCTGGGGGACGCCAACTCCCCACGGGCAATCTCCACATACGTGGTCCAGGCAGGGGAGGACACCCTCGTGTCCCAGGAGACGCACATCTACTCCCTCGGCGAGGACACCCAGGGCCGCTCCATCCTCATCACCGAATCCACGCGCGGGTTCCTCAATGGCGAGAGTATCGCAACCGCTTCCCTCGCCTATAACCCCGACAACGTTAATGTGCCGGAAGCCCTCCGCGGCCTCCCCCTGCGCGAGGAATACACGGACGGCACAATCCAGGAATGGGTTTACGAGTTGGGCGACTACGCCCCCGCCACACGCACGTTCACGCCCGGCGCCGGGACGGGCTTCCTCCGTTCCGCCTCCCTCACCCGGCTGCGCGACGACCTGCCGGGTATCCCCCCGCCCTGCGCCGACGCCCCCCCCCTCGTCTCCGCCGAAATCACCGACGCCGCCTTCGGCCGTACCCTCCTCTCCGCGACCTACCTCTCCGGCACGGGGAGCCTCGGCGCAACCCCCGCCGCCGCCCTCAGCGGCGCCACCCCCCTCTCCTGGGAGGCATCCGTGTACGACCTTCAGGGACGCCTCCGCTCCACCCTCCGCTCCGACGGCACCTCCTCCACCAACGACTACTCCTGCTGCCGCCTCCTCTCAACCGTCGGCTTCGACGGCGCCAAGACCCTCCGCAGCGCCGTCACCGGATACGACCACCTCTACCACGCCATCGAGGAGGTCTCCCTCGCGGACCTCCCCGGCGCAAACGGGGGCTACCGCGTCACCCAATATTTCTCCGACGGTCTCGGCCGCGTCACCAACACCACCGTCTCCGTCGCCAATGACCCCGGCGCGTTCACGAACAAGGCCCTCACGGGCGGCTCCCCCCTCACCACGCTCACCGAGTACCCCCTCGGCTCCAGCTCCTGCCGCGTGACCACCGCCCCCAGCGGAATCCAGACCACCACCACCGTCACCCGCGCCCAATGGGGCGACACCACCGTCACCGAAACTGGAAACTATAAACTGACAACTAAAAACTACCATAACGGCCCCTCCGTCACCGAGCGCGTGTGGGACGACTGCTGGACGCGCGACACCCGCGAGACCGTCTGGGACCCCTCGGGCCTCCGCGTTGACATCCAGTCCCGCGAGGCCTCCGACGTTGACGGCATCATCATCACCGCCGTCACCCGCTACGACGCCCTCGGCCGCGCCGCGACCGTCGAGACCCCCACCGGCATCACCTCCAACCTCTACGCCAACGGCACCACCCTCCTGCTCGGCACCGTCCTCCTCGACCCCACTAGCCACTCGCAACTAGCTACTAGCAACTATCTCTACGATTCCTCCGGCTCCCCCGCCGGCACCGAGGACTCCGAAGGCCTCTCCTCCCTCACCCTCACCGGGTACGAGGAAACCGATAACGGCTGGTGGCAGGCCACCGCACAGATCATGACGGCGGCATCCCTGCCGTCGGGCTCCTCCTCCCTCACCGCCTCCGTCACCCGCGCCCGCATGACCGGCCTCGGCGTGTCCGCCGCCGCCTACTTCACCGACCCCGCCCACCAACTATTAACGCTGAACGATTCACTATTAACTCTTAACTATTCACTATTAACTTCCTCCGTCTCCGCCCGCCTCACCGCCCAGTCCGAGGCACTCGACGGCAACGGCACCCTGCTCAGCCGCGAGACGGCCTTCCTCGACCCCTCCACCTGCACGGCGTGGACCCTCACCGAGAGCCCGATGTGGACCAACGCCGCCCTCGCCGTCTCCGTCTGCGGCTACCCCGTCACCAACACCACCCCCTCCGGCGCCGCCACCTCCTACACCTACGACGGCCTCGGCAGGGCCGCCTCCACCACACTGGAAACTGGAAACGCGCAACCAGCAACTACTTTTTACGCCTACGACCCCCTCGGCAACCTCCTCTCCGTCACCACCCAGTTCCTAACCCCTAGCTCCTCACTCCTCACTTCCTCCACCTCCTACGCCTACGACCCCTTCGGCCGCATGACCAACACCGTGGACGCCCTCGGCAACGAGACCTTCCACGAGTATGATTCCCTCGGCAACAGGATCGCCTCCTGGGACTCCACCTACCCCGTCTCCTACACCTACGACACCGCCGGCCGCATGACCTCCATGACGACGGTGGACGCGAACCATTTATCGGACGAGGATAGGGTGCTTTACTGGTGGGGTTTCGCAACATACCAAAACAACGTCACCACCTGGCACTACGACCCCGTCACGGGTCTCCTCCTCGAAAAAAAGTACTCGGACGAATACCCTTGGCAACCGTCCACCTCCATCCACTATCAGTACGACGGCCTCGGCCGCCTCACCTCCCGCACCAGCGTGCGCGGCACCGTCACCTCCTACACCTACAACGGCAGGGGGCAGGTCCTCACCACCACCTACTCCGACGCCACCCCCGACGTGGCTTACGAGTACGACGCGTTCGGGCGCATGACCTCCGCAACCAGCCCCCTTTTGAAAGGGGGTGGCGGCGGGGCCGCCGGGGGTTTGCACGCCTCCGTCACCTACGAATACGACGGCCTTTACCTCACCTCCGAGACCCAGAACGGCAGACTCATCGAACGCGGCTACGACGCGTTCGGAAGGCCGCAGTCCGTCACGCTGTTCTCTAATCATTTACCGCTCACCACGAACAACTATGCAAGCTACACCTACGACGGCGCCGGCCGCCTCGCGTCCGTGCAGGGCGGGGCAGGCATCCCTGTCTGCCAGACCGATTACCAGTATGATGAGTTCGGCCGCGTCACCCAGAGGGAAACCTCCAACCCCTCTAACAACTATAAACTGGAAACGAAAAACGCCTACGACCCCCTCGGCAACATCCTCTCCGTCTCCAACCGATTCCTAATTCCTAATTCCTCATTCCTAATTTCTTCTTTCGACTACACCTACGACGCGCTCAACCGCAGGGTTTCCCGCCTCGACGACGGAACGGCGCAAAACACCTACGCCTACAACCACCGCTCCGAGCTCACCAACGCCGTGACCACCGGCAACTCGCAACCCGGCGCCCGAAACTATTTTTACGACGCCACCGGAAACCTCTGGATCGCCACCGAGGGCGGCGACACCGGGTCCCAGCGTACCTTCAACACGCGCAACCAGCCTACCGAGGTTAATCTCATCAGTTATTCCGGCGAACTGTTCGACTTCAACTGGCATTACCTCTGGTTGGACAACATCCCCTCCGCCTCCTTCTCCCCCGCCCACGACGCCGACGGCAACATGACCTTCGACGGCAACTTCCACTACGAGTGGGACGCGGAGAACCGCCTCGTCTCCGCCACCAGCCCCCTTACGTCCATCTCCTACGCCTACGACCACCTCGGGCGACGCATCCGCAAGACCGTCCTCGACTCTAACAACTATAAACTAACAACTATAAACTTCGTTTACGACGGCTGGAACCTCATGAGCGAGACAACCGTCACCAACGCGCTCGCGCCAAACACCGTCCCCCCCGACATCACCGCCCTCCTCAACTCCACCGACCCAACCCATTGGGCGGAGATACAAGGCAACGACATCCACGTGTACGACGTGTCCCCCTCGGAGGACTCGGGGTGGTATCTCTACCACAGCGCGTTTTATGGCTATGACATATATTCTGGAAATCTTGTCCTGCTCCCCGAGACGTTCGACAGGCTGTACGACCATGATACCACTGGGACAGCACCACCACCCTACCCGTGGATGCCGCCCACAACATACAATGCCATCCTGTTACTGGATCCCGGTTGGATCTACAACGGGAATCTCTTCTACTATGGGTATGCCTATAGTGATGACGGCTCAACCGTCACCATCGGTTTTTATGTAGAGTCTATGGCGCCAGGCTCATCCTGGCGAGTCTTCCTGACTCCTTACGAGAATGGGTGGGGCTATGACCTGAACTTTGCGTTGAACCCCGACGGCAGTATGCCTGACTTCCTCCCGCTTAACCCGGGTGTTCCAGATGCTACGGCATATATCCAATACGTTCCATCGACCACCACCAACGTCACCACCTACCCCCTCCTCTCCTGCGGCACAAACATCACCCGTTACGTCTGGGGGCTCGACCTTTCGGGCACCCCCCAGGGTGCGGGCGGAGTAGGGGGGCTGGTTGCCGTCATAAGCCCCCTTTTGAAAGGGGGTGGCGGCGGAGCCAACGGGGGTTTGTTCTACCCCGCCTACGACGCCAACGGGAATATAACCGAGTATGTGGATATCACCGGAAACACGGTAGCGCACTATGAATACGATGCATTCGGCAACACAATCGCCAAGTCCGGCAATACGGGGGCCTGGGTACTGGACCTGACAAGCGTCGGGGGGGGGCCTGTCACGCTTGACGACCTGCCGCCGTGGCCGTGGGACGGCTCAAAGGCATTCTCGTATGAGACGCGCGAGTATGAGGTGGACGGCGCACCGGGCAAATGGCAGGTGTTCGTGCTCAACAAGACAACCGGCGCCGTGGCCGGGCTGTACGTTGTCCTCAGGCGCGACGGGCTAAACTTCGGCGGCAACTCTGGCAACCTGTACAACGGGCCTTTCGCCGCCTCCCCCCCAGGGTGTTTCGAGGACACGGAAACGGGGATCGGGCTAGCGTTCGCCGTCATTCCGGGCGGTCAGGCCGACACCTTCAAACATCGCTTCTCCACCAAATATCTCGATGTGGAGACAGGACTCTACAATTACGGTCTTCGCCCCTACTCCCCCAAACTCCAACGCTTCATCTCCCGCGACCCCATCGGCGAAAGGGGAGGACTCAACCTCTACGGATTCTGCGGCAATGACCCCGTGAATAAAGTGGATTATCTGGGATTGCATCGAATGTTAACCGGCGCATTAACATATGATATAAACAATCCGAACAGGATAAATCTTGAAGGATATGATTTGGCACGGAACATTATCCGTCTACTCGAAGAGTTAGATAAGAAACAAGATTCGAAAGGAAGAAAATGCTATAATGCTAAAATTAAAGATCTTGTCTTGACTTCAGTGGATGCCGTCAAAAACGACATTGATGCCAATCCAGAGCATGTTTACTTGATTGCCCATGGGGGTATTGAAGTCAATGGCAAACTATGGCCTTATAGAACTTATATATGGAATAAAAAGGACAAAGTGGTTGAAGGACTGGATATCGCCCACAACGGCAAGATAACGCCACTTTCGGCTTTCGGTCCGAACCTTAAGGCCTCAAATGTGTTTGGATGTTATATTAGCCCTCGTGTCCGGCGAACAAAAGTCCCTGGTACCCTTTGGACATATCAAAGTTCGCCAGATACATTTAACGCAATGTTCAGAGCATTATACAATAGACTATTACGATATAAAGACGCAACTGACTGCAAATGCGAGACCGACATTTTTGTTTACGAGGGGGAAAGGACATCAATAAGCGGATTGACGACAGATGATGCCCTTGAACGTTTTCCTCCCCAACCGGAAGACTATTATAAACGAGAAAGTACACAATGACTCTTTTACGCAATTTACCTCTATTCATTTTGGAATTATCGCTTCTGAGTTTGTTTGTTGGTTGTCTTCAAAAGCCACGAACAACACCTTTTTATATTGACTTAAATGACGGGATAACTGTTAAAATTGATAACAGAGAAATTACATCTCCTGATGTCTACCCATTTTTAGCTAGTTCAAAATGGGTTTCATCAGAACCTCAAGTTGTTTTTACAAATGGAAGAAATTTAACTTTTGAATATGTACATAACATTCAATGCCAATGTTCAATGCGAGGATTTTGGAGTTATGCCTTTAAAGAAAAAGCGATATCTATCCCCGTAATCTTTGGTGTGATTGACGAGTATCACATATCAACAGAAAGCATTGATCTGAAAATTTTAGAGGATCAATTCTGGTGTCAAGAAGTTGCATTTACGAATGAAACGGAATTTCTAGATACAGTTGTCAATCTATTGTCATTTACAAATCCAACAGCAATTCAAATAATTTGCAGCCGAAACTCAAAACACTCTCTTTTATTAGATACGTTGCTTTTCATTTCATCAACTAAGATAAGTTGTGAAATATTTATCGTATTACAGTAAAGGAGTATTGGGATCTGCACATTGAACATTCGCACTTTAGAAATTCACTTTAGAATTTCACGCTTGCAATCCATGGATGGGGATGGTACGTTTATTTTACTTATGGCACAGACATTTTCACAGGATTATCAGTATGACGCGTTCGGCCGCATGACCTCCGCAACCAGCCCCCTTTGGGCAAACCCCCGTCTGCTCCGCATCCACCCCCTTTGGAAAGGGGGCTGGAGTGGCGGCGGAGCCGACGGGGGTTTGTTCTATCCCGCCTACGACGCCAACGGGCAACAAAAGAGCGCAAAGGGCAAGGTTCCCCGCCGCCCGACCGCGATTTTGAGGCTTGCGCGAAAATCGGCTGGCGCAAGAGCGAGGAGCGGTATCCCGCGACACAGCGGCAACTGTCACATCACGGAATACGTTGACACCAACGGCGTTGTCGTCGCCCACTATGCCTACGATGCGTTCGGGAATCTAACTCCTAACTCCTCATTCCTAATTCCTACCTCGCCTGACTTCCGCTTCCGCTTCTCCACCAAATATCTCGATGTGGAGACAGGACTCTACAATTACGGTCTTCGCCCCTACTCCCCCAAGCTCCAACGCTTCATCTCCCGCGACCCGATAGAGGAGCAGGGCGGTTTGAATCTGTATGGCTTCTGCGGGAATGACCCGATCAACAAGTGGGATTATCTGGGACTTTATGGTGTCGTAAAAATTGTGTCAGATGCGGGTGGAATAAAGTACGGGATTCAGGTGGGAAGAACGGCCTGGATTGAGCATACTACTTATTGTGACCGAAAAATTGATGTTGGGAACACAAAAGTTACCCTAAAGAAAGGAACGAAATATTTTTTGCATACTTATGGGCATCGTGGTGGACCACAACGAGAACCAAACGGACAGGGACGGCTAGGCTTAAACACAACAACCAACTACAATGATAATGCGTCAACACATACTCGGACGGCATTTATTGATGATACTGCAGAAGAAGCACTTTGGAAATATGCGAAGACGCAAAGAGACTTGGGGGCAGATGCATGGAGCGTTTTAAAGAATTGCACTGTGTTTGCTTCGGAAGCATGGCAAGTGGCAACCGGCGAGTATTTAGACCCCTCAAACGGGAAAACCGTTGGCAACGATATTCCGTCTGACAAGCTTCTTGGCTTTTCGAAAGAGGTGGGGGTAAAAGAGGAGTTTATCCCTTTGGTAGCTTTGGGTGCTAAAAAGATACCGTTGAATACGCCGTATAATTTAGCGCAGTCAATTTACCGTGCAAACGGGAATCAGGAAAATGGGTCAAAGAAATGAAAATGTGCTTCGCAATCAAACGTTCTCTTTTAGTGGGTATACTTGCAGCCACATTACTGTGCGGCTGTAAGACGGGTCAAGTAATTGGATTGACACCTTTAGAGAACCATGTAAGACACCCAAAATCCGTGTTCCGTGATTTTTTGGATATTTCAATAATTTATAAGTCTCTTGTGATCCGCGACTCTTCAGACAAGAACGCATGCCAACTTGCTTTTGACTTTAATATAAGTTGGACGACACAGTTCGCGCATTGGATTATTTATGAGCCAGACAGAATCATTGTTATGATTGAGATGTACCCGAGCCAATCAACACTTCTTCCACTCGAGGAGAACGATCGGGCGATTTTCATAAAAATCCCCAACAGGCATGGGCGCCCTGTTTTTCTTGCGGATGAGATCCATGAGCGGTTAGTTCAGGAAACGGATCTGTATACAGAACGAACACTCCCGAAAGTTTTATTCGGCAGGCATATTTCACCCGGCCCTGATCCTTTTGAATAGGTTGTGGAAAAAGGATAGCCCGAACATTAGAATATCGCCACCTTTGACATTTTCCATAAGGCAACCTTTGACTTTCCCTTTCGCTCGGTGTAAGATTAAACCATGTACAGAAATTCTACAGTTTTAAATTCTGGGAGTTCAAACGGTGTGTGCCTCTGTGTCTCCGTGTCTCTGTGTGAGACCATGCAAGCAGTGGTCACCACCTACCCCCTCCTCTCCTGCGGTACAAATATCACCCGTTACGTCTGGGGCAACGACCTTTCTGGCACCCCCCAAGGCGCGGGCGGTGTCGGCGGCCTATGTGCCGTCTTCCCCGACAACGGCATCACCCCCTACTACCCCTGCTACGATGCCAACGGAAACGTGACGGAATATGTGGATATCACCGGCAATACCATCGCCCACTATGCATACGATGCGTTCGGGAACACCGTTTCGCAGAT
>Ga0099364_10006927_pt1 | contig 16348 bp, 11 predicted proteins | sample TergutTh196P3_FD_73070 | JGI IMG/M metagenome (GOLD analysis project Ga0099364, IMG submission 73070) | Microcerotermes parvus P3 segment gut microbial communities from Pointe-Noire, Republic of the Congo - Th196 P3 | ecosystem: Host-associated > Arthropoda: Insects > Digestive system > Gut ...
AGATTTATCCCGCGATATTGTCTTTTCTAATTTTTTGAGTTCCTTGATATCGTCATCAATCATCTCTATGCGTTTCAAAACATGCACAACTTTCATAATAAACTCCTGTTATGTTAGCTATAGTTGCCATTAAGCGCGCTATTAGTCAATAAAAAAAATATTTGATTTTTTAATTAGTGCAATTAAATTAAAGGGGAAAAATCATTGAAAAGACAAGGAAAAAGGCAAATGATAATCCCCAGAAAAAAAACCAAGCCGGTCATAGCCGGAAATCTCGTTATAGGAGGAGGCGCGCCCATATCGATACAATCAATGACAAACTTCCCCATAGAAGATACCGGTTCAACCATTGCGCAAATTGAAAAACTACAAGAGCGCGGAGCGCAATTAATCCGCATAGCCGTCAACAGCGTAAATGCGGCGGCCCACTTTAAAAAAATACGCGGCGCCGTAAACGCAACTTTAAGCGCAGACATCCACTTCAATCACAAAATAGCCGTTGAATCCATTAAAGCCGGCGCAGACAAAATACGAATAAACCCCGGAAATATAGGCAGCCCTGATAAAGTACGCGAGGTTGTGGCCGCCGCGAAAGATTACGGCGTACCTATACGCATAGGCGTCAACAGCGGTTCAATCGACAAAAAGAAATATGCCGGTGTTACGCCCGAAAATCTGGCGGCATCAGCCCTTGACCATGTAAGAATTCTCGAAGACAATGATTTTCACGAGATCGTCGTATCGATTAAGTCATCCGACATTTTCCATACTATTGAAGCCAACAAGATATTTTCTGAACTGCGCAGCTACCCTCTTCATATAGGCCTCACCGAAGCGGGATTTGGGCTCGATTGTATTGTACGGAGCGCTGCCCTCATAAGCTCTCTCATCTTAAACGGCATAGGCGATACTATTCGGGTAAGTATGACAGGGGACCCGCTTGAGGAGATAAACATAGCGCAGGCAATACTTGAATCCGTTGGAGAAAGACAGCCGTCCATACGGATTATATCGTGCCCCACATGCGGCAGGACAGATCCGGAACTTGATATACTCGCCCTTGCCAACGAAGCAAAACTTGCCGCAAACCGGCATTTTGAGCAAAAACTTAAAGATACGGCTAAATCCATTACTATAGCCGTTATGGGATGCGAAGTAAATGGCCCGGGAGAGGCATCCGAAGCCGATTTCGGCCTTGCCGGAGCAAGGGGCGGCAATCTGCTGCTTTTTTCAAAAGGGCAAAAAATAAAAAAAATCCATAAAAACGAGGCTATTGACGAACTTGTTGGCGAAATAAAAAAAATAATACATATTTAAAAGATTAATATCATAAAATGCTTGCTTTTATTCATTTTCTTTGATATGTTAATTAATTCAGTATATAGTTGCGCAGATGAAAATATCGTTTAAAAGGAGGCCGTCATGTCCAAAATTCTGATAGTTGAAGACGAGAAAAATCAGCGCGAACTCTACGCCATGGAGTTGCAAGACAGGGGCTACCAAACCGATCAGGCTGCCGATGGCAAAGAAGCTATAGAAAAAGTCCAAAAAAACGCCTACGATCTGGTGCTGATGGACATACGCATGCCCGAAATGGACGGCATAGAAGCCTTAGGCAAAATCTCCAAAGATAAAAAGGTTCCGGTAATCATCTATACCGCCTATTCTAACTACAAAAGCAACTTTATGACATGGACGGCCGATGCTTACTTAACAAAGTCATCTAACTTTGATGAATTGGCCGCCAAAATAAAGGAGGTTTTGGCGGCAAGGTCAACGTGATTCTGTGTATGTACAGCACGATGTGGGGGATTCCCATATCGTGACCGAATTGACTTTCAGCGCAGGAGTTTTTACGGCAAACCGCTTAACGGCTTCATCGTAAAAAAACTTTGACAGATTCTCCGAGCTTGGATTTATAACGTCAAAGGGTGGGAACTCGTTAATATTTCTGTGATCAAGCATACCTGTGATTTCCCTCAAAACCGCCTTTATGTCCTGAAAATCCACTAAAAGGCCTATATTATTCAGTTGTTCTCCGGTAATGGAAAGAGCCGCCTTCCATGTGTGTCCGTGCATATTTTCGCATTTGCCCTGATATTCTCTGAGTTGATGCGCCGCCGCGAATGTCTCTTCTACTGTAAGGGTGTACATTTTTTCCTGCCTATATGAAACCGGCTAAAAGCCGGGATATCATGTCAATTTCTTTTTTTGTCAATGTTGGATACAGCGGAACAGAATAGAGTTTCTTGCTTAACCTATCCGCATAAGGATAGCCTGCGCCTCCTGCGCCGGTATAATAATGCAGAGGGCGTTCAAGCAATTGAAAGACTTCGACGCCGTTTCTTTTCCAGTACTTTTGAATATTCTCAGTCGACGCATCAAATATGATAGGGAATGCTTGGTAAGCAAACGTCTCGTTGTACGGGTGCAGCATTTTATGAGGCGTCAGCCTGACCGCGTCCGAAAATCTCTTTGCTATTTCTCTTCTGCGTTTAAGAAATTCCTTGAGTTTTGCAAGCTGAGAGAGGCCCATCGCTCCCTGAAAATCGGTCATATTGTACTCAAAATGCAGCGAATCGCCTCCGCTTCGAATATCACGCATAGAAGAAAAATGCTTTGAATTGTTGGTAAATATAGCGCTGCCGTTCCCGGTTGTAATTATCATGGACGGAGCAAATGAGGCTACGGCAAAAGCCGATAACTTGCCGGGATGATAACTGTCGTATTCGGCTCCTATAACGTGAGATATATCTTCAATGACAGGGACTGACAAGCCGTTTAGGTCTTCAATGGGGAAAAAGCATCCGAAAATATGACAAACCACAACGGCCTTTGTTTTCTCGGTTACAAGCGCCTTTATAGCTGCGGCGCTCGGCATAAACGAGTTTTCTTCGCAATCAACCAAAAGAGCCTTCGCGCCTGTAAGGCTAAGGGCGCTCAAAGGCGCTACAGGCAAGTACGATGGCATGATCACTTCGTCGCCGTCCCCAAGTTCAAGGGCCTTAAAAATAAGGTGGTAGGCAGCCGTAAGCGAGTTTACGGCAAGGCAGAATTTTTGCCCTGTCAATTCAGAAAGAGCCGACTCAAGGCTTTTGACCGGACTGCCTGTAGTCAACTCTTCGTTAATAAGGCAATCAAGCACGCCCTCTAATTCTTTCCGCGTTATGGTAGGTCTGTTAGAAACTATTTTCATTCTATTTTATTGCGCCGCCATTATAACATTTTAGCTTGTTTTTAATGAGGGCTTGGCTTAGTCAATTCTTTTTTAGGTATTTTCATTATAATCGCCGAGAACAAATTCAAAAGCGCAATAAAAGCGCCTATAATGAAAACGTATTGGTAGCCTAATTTGGTCCACACAAAGCCGCTTGCAATAGCTATCGCTATTGAGAAAAAATGATCTATCGTTACGCCCATTGTGATGGTCCCGGTAACATCTTCTGGAATTACCGCTATTTTTTTCATGTAAGTAGACCTTGCCATGTTTACCGACATCAACAGTTGGTCCGCTATAAAACAGGCCGACACGACTATAAAAGCAAAGTCCGCAGAAAAGAGCGCCAGCGAAAAGGCATAGCCCAAGCAGACAAACACAAGCAGTAAAGCCTCGCAGATGAATATAAAACGTTCGCCAAATTTGTCCACCATCCACCCAAGTATCGGATTAAAACCTATGCCGACAATTCCCCCTATGGCCATGAGTTTAGCTATAACCGCCGTATCTTTTGCAAAAATCGTAACAATGACCCAAGGCGCAAATGTAAGAAATAACTGTTTGCGCGTACCAAAGAGAACGCATAACCAGTAATAAAACGAATATTCTTTGCGAAATATAAGCTTTGTTTTTGCCCTTACGGTTCTTTCTTTTTTTATAGAAAGCAAAGACCATGAAGATATAAAAAATACTATGGCCGCTATAGTAAAAGACTGCGCAAAACTAAAATTCAAATACCTGAAACCAATAAAAATAATAACGCTGCCCATTATAAAAGCAATATTATTAAGCGAATTGATTTGCCCAAGTTTTTTACCGTCCTGGCCATCTTCGGCAAAACCCATACCCATACTTGATATGAGCGGGAGAAACATATGCTGCCCCATACTGTAGGTAAAAAGCCACAGCAGCATTATTTCATAACTCGAAGAAAAGTAACCTATAAGAAAAGCTCCCACAGCCGCCAGTAAATGCGAAAGAGAGGCAAGATGTTTAACGCTTAAAAAGAAAAAAGCCGCCGACACAAAGACCACAAGAAAACCGGGAAGTTCCCTTGGGAGTTCCAAAAAACCCCTTGCGAAATCAGTCATCGTAAAAGTTTCACTCAAAAAATTATTGAGAATGGAATTTATAATGGCTGTGGCAAAAGCAAAGAAGAAAACCGCCGCAAGAAAGCGCGTATAATCTCCTTCTTCTCCCCTCCTGGAAAAAATCATTCTCCTATATCCTCATTCCACAATGCGGGGTTATTTTTTATGAAGTCATTCATCATTTTAATGCATTCGGGGTCGTCTAAAACAACGACATCCATCCCCTTTGATCTGAGCCATTCTTCTTCACCCATGTAATTCCTGTTCTCGCCTATTATGACCTTGGGGATACCATAGAGGATCATCGCTCCGGAACACATGGAGCAAGGAGACAGCGTCGTATACATAATACTCTCTTTATAAATCGAAGCAGACTGACGACCGGCGTTCTCAAGGGCGCTCATTTCTCCGTGCAGTATGGCGCTGCCGCTCTGTATTCTCTTGTTGTGCCCCCTGCCTATGATTTTACCATTATGAACAAGAACCGCTCCTATGGGGATTCCTCCCTCTTCCAAACTTTTTTGAGCCTCTTTAAAGGCTTCTTTCATAAACTCATCCATGTTGTCCTCTGCATTTTTAATATTGATGATGATTTTTTGATAGTGAATAAATCGGTTCTTCGTTAAATCGTTTTTCTTTCGCGCTTACTTCCTGTAATATTGTCAATTATTGGCAAGAAACTTTTCTTGTTTCAACTAGGAATTGTCGCTGTACACAGTATTCCCATAGACTGGACATGTCAATCATCCATCGTTTTACGCCAAAAGCTGAGATATAAACTTAGAACCCATAATCATCCCGCTTCATTATTTTTCTGTGAGGATAAATACCCCATCCCAGTCTTTGTCCGGCGGATTTTGACGATATTGCCGGCAGCGGTCAATATAAACAAGGGATGGCCCGTCGCCCGGAGACAGTTCCAGAACCTGACCAAATACCTTCTCTGCTTCTTCCCAGTTGCGAGACTCAAAAAGGGAGTGAGCTTTATGAAAAAGATTTACCTTATCGTGCAAAACCGGCGGAGCATCGGCCTTTGTTTCTATAACTTCATAAATGCGTACCGGCTCGTTAATTCCTACCACCCTGATCAGGTCAAGCCTGCGACAGAGGAACTTTCCATCTGTTTTGTTTATTGTGTCTTCCGATGTAAGAATCCATGTTCCATATTGTTTGTTCACCCCCTCAAGCCGGGACGCCAAGTTAACCGCGTTGCCGCTGATTGTGTAGTTCATTTTCTTTTGGGTTCCCATATTTCCAACTACCATTTCACCGGTGTTGATCCCAATTCGGGTGAAGAGAGGGCTTATCCCCTTTGCCTCCATGCGCCTGTTTACTTCGGCCTCTAATCGTTTCATAATAATTGCAGCAGTACAGGCACGCAAGGCATGATCGGGAAGTTCAAGAGGCGCTCCGAAAAATGAGATAACGCCGTCTCCCACATATTTGTCGATCGTTCCTTTCTGCTCTAAGATTACATCGCTCATGGCAGAAAGGTAATAGTTAAGCAGTTCAACTAATTGTTCAGGATTCAGCGTTTCAACTATGCCGGTGAAGTCTTTGATATCGGTAAACATAACAGTCATGTCACGCTTTACTCCGCCTAATTGAAGACGGGCAGGATCGGCTATAATTTCATCTACCACATCGTCGGAAAGGTAGGTAGATAAAGCCTTGCGGAGATGGTCATTAAAGTATTGCAGTTCTGAAGTCTGTCTTTCCAATATTTTTTTTTGGGCTTCTACAAGAAGCTGCACCTCAATGCGTTTGAGCAGTAACGGAGGCTGGAAAGGCTTGGTGATGTAATCCTTAGCGCCAAGAGAAAGTCCTTCTAATTCATCGTCAAATTCGGCGCGGGCAGTAAGAAAGATAACCGGTATATCTTTTGTTTGCGGTCTTGACTTGAGAATTTTTATTGTTTCGAGACCGTCCATTTTAGGCATATCAATGTCTAATAAAATCAGATCCGGATTATTGTTTTCCAAAAGGCTAAAAAGTTTATCCGCTGAAGGCGCTGTAGCAACATCATATTTTTCCTCTAATACGCTGATACCCAAACGAAGGTTCGTAGGATTATCATCCACCAGAAAAATTAATTTCTTTTCAGCTTCCACGATTCATCAGTTCCTCAACGATTTTTTTTGCATTGGCGTATTCGGCCATCATTACTTCATCGGATATTTGTTCAATGGCTTCCTTGGTTTTTGAATCCGGCGGACGCTGTTTGGCAGCCTCTTTAAGTTCTTTCAGTATCTTGCCGATCTCATTAACTTTTTGGGATTCCAAAGCCGCGGCAAGTTCGCTTAAAAGAGAAAAGTTAAAAGATAAAAATGAGGAATGAGAAGAGGAGTTGCTTTCCGCTTCCTGTTTTTCCAACACAGTGCGAATATTATTTGCTAATTCCATCAGGTATTGCGCAAAAGCAGGAAGTTTATCCTGAATAAGACCCAAATTCCCGTCTTTGCCCGCATCTTCCAATTCTGCAGCAAGAGCCGAAACATCAGCCGACCCGATAGAGGCTGAGGCGCTTTTGAGGGCATGAACTTGGGTAATAAACAAAGATAAGTTATCTGCTTCAGGCATAGTTTGTAAAAAAGACAGCCGCTCTTCTGCATCTTTGCAGAACATTGTCAGCACCTGCAGGTAATTTTCAACTTTACCGCCGGACATGGCAATCCCACGCTGAATGTCAAGGCCGGGTATTGTGAGGAATGGAATAGATTTGCCGCCGGATGCGGCATTTTCTTTGTTCATTGTCATTTGCTCCTTTTTTTCTTTCTCTGCTTGTTGTAAAATTTCCCGGCTCTGCTTGTCCCGCACCCATTGATTCAAAACCTCGTTAAGTTGGGCAACATCAATAGGTTTTGGTATAAAGCCGTTAAACCCTTTGGACAGGAACATCTCCATGTTTCCCGCCAGAGCGTTGGCCGTAAGCGCTACTATTGGAATTCTGTCCTTCGCTTTTTCCTGTTCCCATGCGCGAATGATTCTGACCGCTTCAATACCGTCCATATCGGGCATCATGTGATCCATGAATAAGAGGTCATATTTTTTTTCTGCCTGAACAAGATCAATGGCTTCCTGCCCTGACAGGGCAGTGTCCACCATGAGGCCGTAAGGCTCAAGCAATCCGCGGACTACCTGGAGGTTTACCGGCAAATCATCCACCACTAACGCCTTGCCGTAGGGCATCCAGGAACGATCAATATTTTTTTCTTTCTCCAGATTTATATATTGAAACTGTTTTAGCCTTTCGGCGGTTTCTTCTCCTATACTTTCTGAACTTGCAAGCCCCTGTATAAGACTTATTGAAAAAACCGAGCCTTTGCCGTATTCGCTTTCTGCGATGATATTGCCGCTCATCATCTCGGCTAATTTCCTGCTTATTGACAGGCCAAGCCCCGTACCTTCGACCTGACGGTTTGATTGGGTATCAAGCTGAGTATATTCTGAAAACAGTTTCCCCATGTCCTCAGGGCGAATTCCTATGCCGGTATCCTGCACGGTAAAACGAAACACCGCTTCCTGATCACCCCCCTTGTAAGGCGCATTATCCCATGTCATGCTCAGAGTTACGCTTCCTTTCTTAGTGTACTTAATCGCGTTGGAAAGTATATTGTTCAGTATCTGCCTGACCCGCAGTTCATCTCCCCGCAGCTTACGGGGAAAATCTCCGCTAATTTCCAGAACAAATGCAATGGGTTTGGAGCCGATACGCACCTTGTTCAGATTAAGCGTGTCATTGACAAATGATGCGGTATCGTACTCAACCGCAACAAGTTCAAAACCTCCCGCTTCTATTTTGGAAATGTCCAAAATATCGTTGATAATTCCCAACAGGGATGCGCCCGATTGATGAATCTGTTGAATGTCATTTTTACTGTCTGCCGGCAGCTTACCCCGGTTAAGTACAATCTCTGAAAGTCCAATTACAGCGTTCAGGGGAGTACGAATCTCGTGGCTCATTCGGGCAAGGAATGAGGATTTGGCCTTGCTTTCTTCATCCGAGTGCATCTTCTCTGCGGAGAAGCGCAATAAAATTAAGCAGAGCGTTATAGAGAGGGCAAAGCCCAAAATAATCAAAATGAGAGCGGCTATATTAAGGTTCCGGTAAAACTGGAAAGAAGGAATTATAAGCCCAATATACCAGCCGTTGGAAATAGGGCTAAAAAAAGCAATGGAAGTTTTCCCGTCCGAATCCTCTATTTGACGGGCGGACACTGTCCCCCCGCTTCGCAGAACCCGGGCAATTTCATCATAGGAAGGGCCCAACTCTTGAAGCTGCCGCCCCATAAAGCTGCTGTCAGGATGAGCCATGAAGGTCATATTCTGACTTAGAAGTATGCCGTAGCCGCTGGCAGACGGTGAAAGAGAACTCAGATATTTCACTAACCAGTTGATGTCAATATCTACAGTAAGTATCCCCACAATCTCGCCATTGACATCGATATTCCTTACCCCTGAAACGACCATGTCGCCGGTGCGCCAGTCTACATATGGGGCGGTATAGGCTACAGAGCTGCCGCTCCGTACAGCGAGCTGATACCATGGCCGTGTTTGAGGAATGTAATCGCTGCCTGGGGCCATGCCCATACCATCGTAGAATTCCCCGCGAATAAATCCGTAAATACCGTAAAAACCAAGCAGGCCTTGATCCCGCTGCCGCATCCAATTAGTAGTAGTTGTAAGGTAGTCGCGAATCTCCTTTCGGGAAGAATTTCTTTCCAACATTCCCTGCACAATATAATAGGAATTGAGCAGAGTGGTTTCCGCTTCCGACAGCCCCGCTCTGATATTCGCCTCGGCGGTGTAGATTATTTCTCCTGTCCGATCCAAGAGACTGTCGCGGAGAATACGTCCGACAAAAATATTTGCCGCTACCACCATTAGTGCAAAGGCCAAAACGACAAAGATAAGTTCTCGTAAATTATGCCGCAAAGCAGCGCCTGATATACGAATACTTTTCATGCTATTGCCCTATAACGTTCCGGTAATACCAATTTATGCCGCCGAGAATTATCTCATCCGAAAGGGTTTTTCCGGTTTGTCCTACGGATTTACCGCCATTTGTTTTTAGTACGCCATCGAACACGTTAAAGCCTTCGTGCATAATACGCTGCCGTGCTGCAATAACCGCTGCCTCGGTTTCCGGTGCGGCAAGCAGCTTGTTTGGAGGCGTAATATCGACAGCCCCTTCTTTTAGACCATAGAAATACGCCGTCGGCCGGAATGTCCCATCTATGATGCTTTCCACGAGCCGAGTATAAATTGCGCCCCAGTCAGGAACCACCGAAGTAATTACCGCACCCGGCGCGTCGGAATCCATGTCGGCATTAAAACCGATGGCCCGCATTCCGGCCTTTTGGGCGGCTATTTGCGCCGAGGGAGTATTGGCGTGAACCGTTATAACATCGCAGCCTGTCCCGATAAGGGCATTAGCTGCATTGGTTTCTCCCATAGGATCGTGCCAACTATGGGTTACCCGCACATAAATGCGGGCAGCCGGGTTTACTGACTCCACGCCAATGGCAAAGGCGTTGATACCAGCGGTTACTTCGCTGTTGTCTTTTCCCATGGCCGCCACATAACCTATCTTGTTAGACTTTGTGTTCATGCCTGCGACAATGCCGGAAAGATAACGGGCCTGGTAGAGGCGTACCGAATAATTGGCAAAGTTAAGATTATTGTACTTGTAACCCGTTGCGTGGGCAAAAATAACAGACGGAAATTCCGCCGCTAATTTTTCGCAGGTGTCCATATAGCCCCAGCTTGCGGCAATGATTATATTGGCTCCTCCGGCAATACAATCACGTATAGCCCCTTCCACTGCGGCCGGATCTTTATCAAAAATATCGACTTTACGAATGACTTGGTTATTCGCAAGACCGATCCCCCGCTTCATTTCCAGAATTCCCTTATAATGCGCCTGATCATAAAGAGAATCGCTGTTGATTTTATTGGGATGAATTACGCCGACTACTATCTTTTCTTTCGGGAAAGGTTCCCCCAGCATCCAGCCGAATCCCTGACGTTTACACCCCGTCAGTATGCAGACCCCGAAGACAATACAGAATAAAAGAAACACACAGATATTTTTACGCATAAAATTCTCCGTTTATAGTTCTTTTACCGTACGGTAATACCAATTAATGCCGTTACGGATTTCATCATTAGTCAGGTTTTCTCCTTGCTTGCCTATGGGCCTGCCACTGTTGGTTTCCATAACTCCGTAGAACACATCGAAAGCGCCTGATTCAATACGCTGTCTCTCAAGTTGAAAAATGCGAATGGTTTCCGGATCCCAGGCGGTGATTTTGCTGAGAGGAGTAAGATCAACAATACCGTCTGCAAGAGAGCCGTACCAGGGCGTGGTGGTAAACGTGCCGTTTATGACGCTTTGCACCAGAAAAGTATAGTACGCGCTCCAATGCCAAAGCACCGAAGTGAGAACTGCGCCGGGTGCATCAATGCTTTTATCGGTATTGTACCCTATACCCCACACCTTGGCTTTTTCAGCTTCTATCAATGGGTTGGCCGTATCACAGTGCTGAGCTATAACATCACAGCCTGCGGCAATGAGAGCCCGGGCTGCCATTGTTTCTCCCATGGGGTCAAACCAGCTATGAGTAACTTTGACGTAGATTCTTGCCCTGGGATTTATCCTTTCCACTCCTAAGGCAAAGGCGTTAATTCCACCTGTTACCTCGCTGTTCTGTGTTCCCCAGGCGGCTACATAACCTATCCTGTTTGAAGCAGTTTTAGCTCCCGCAGCAATGCCCGAGAGGTAACGAGCCTGATGAACCTTCCCGAAATAGTTGGTAAAGTTAGTATTGTTGTACTTGTTGCCCGTAGCATGGGCAAAAATAATCGAAGGAAATTCCAGGGCTAATTTTTCACAAACATCCATGTAACCCCAACTTGTGGCAAAAATGATGTTTGCCCCCTGTGCAATAAGATCCCGAATGGCGCTTTCGACAGTTAGAACATCCGAATCGTTGACATGGGTTTTGTAAAGTATCTGGCTGTCCGCAAGACTCAGTTTCCGCTTCATCTCTTCAATGCCCGTTTGATGAGCGTAAGAATAACCGGAGCTTTCCGAAAATGGGTCTGTGATATGTATCACCCCTATTTTTACATTTTCTTTAGCCAATGACCTTCCGGGTTTCCATTCCTTTTTGCATGATGAAAAAAACAACGCCAGAGCGGCGGCAAATACAATTAAATTATATCTCATTTGCTATCTCCTTTAACATGGTTTCCGGGTCAAACGGTTCGGTAATAAAAATCACCGGAATATCTTTGGTTTCTGGTTTTGATTTTAAAATTTTGTCCGCCTCGTGGCCATTCATTTGGGGCATATCGGTATCCAAAAGAATCAGGTCGGGGCGGTTATTCTCCAAAAGCCCGAACATTTTTTCTGCCGAAGGCGCAGTAGCGACATCATATTTTCCTTCCAGCGCATTCATGCCAAGACGGAGGTTTGCAGGGTTGTCATCCACCAATAAAATGAGTTTTTTTTCGGCTTCTGTTTCTTTACTGCGTTTTTCTGCCGGTACCCAGCAGTCAAGTATTTCATCAAGTTTGGGAATATCTATGGGCTTGGCAAGAAAGTCGTTAAAGCCTTTTTCTAAGAACATTTCCCTCATCCCCGACACTGCATTGGCTGTTAAAGCTATGACCGGCATACTTTTGAAACGCTCGCCCTCCAGCGCCCTTATAATTGCAGTTGCTTCAATTCCGTCCATATCCGGCATCATGTGATCCATGAATACCAGATCATACTCCTGCCGTTTTATTAATTCTATGGCCTCAGCGCCGCTCAGGCAAGTGTCAACCTTTGCTTTATAAGGAGCAAGGAGGCCTTCGGCTACTTTAAGATTCGTGCCGATATCGTCCACTATTAGAAGCCGTGCATGGGGAATAGTAAATCTGGCAGCATCTCCTATAACGTAACTGTCTAAAAAGCCCCGGCTGTCCGTTTTGCCATTCAGCGTATTGGCAATGGAAAGGGACTGTACAGGCAGGGGAATAAAACGCACATTGGGAATATAAGCTTCGCCCCCCCCCTCCACCATGAGGGCAAGCGGCGGCTGTTTCCCTCCTGAGAAAGCAGCGTTTTCCATCACAGGTTTGATTTTATTGTAGAGACCGTAGCCGGAAAATACAAAGAACCATTCTTCTCTGGCTATAGCTTGGGTGAAATCTTCCAAGTTTGTAACCACCGTATTGGGAACGCCCAGATTATCTAATGACCAGCTCATCGATTTGGCATATACTATGCGGCCTTCATAGACAAGCGCCTTCTTTTTTTCCGGATCTGTCACTGCAGCAAAGGGCGTCTCTGAATCAATGCCTTGTGGAATGATTACCGTAAACTCGCTGCCCTTGCCGTACTCGCTCGTCAGGCTGATATCCCCGCCCATGGCAACACAGAGCTGTCTGGTGATGACAAGACCCAACCCGGTTCCCTCAATGCTGCGATTCTTTTTAGTATCCACTTGCATAAAAGCCGAAAAAAGTTTTGTCCGATCCTCCGGTTTAATGCCGCGCCCTGTGTCGTTTATTACAATCTTGAGCCATATTTTTTTATCTTCCCGTTTTTCGGCGGTAATTGTTATGCTGATATGTCCCTTGTCCGTGAACTTTGCCGCATTAGAAAGAAGGTTAAGGATAATCTGCCGCAGCCGCACCTCATCGCCAATCAGGCTGCTGGGAATCTTACCGTCGATATTGGCAAAAAACCGGATTGGCTTTTCTAAAAGCCGCACTCGGATAATGTTAACCGTGTCGTTAACCAAGGATGAAAGCATATAAGCAGCCGGAGTGATTTCTAATTTGCCCGCCTCGATTTTGGAAAAATCCAAAATATCGTTGATAATGGAAATGAGGTTTGATGCCGCCTGTTTAATATCCTGTACTTCATGCCGGGCTTCTCCCGGAATATCCCTGCGCAAAAGCAGCTCCGACATTCCGCTTATGGCATTCATGGGGGTGCGGATTTCATGGCTCATAATCGAAAGAAATTGGCTTTTAGCCTGGTTAGCCTTCTCACTTTGGAGGGCCTTTTTACGGTATAGCCATGTTCCCAGGCACCCCGACACTACCGAGAGAACTAATGAAAAAATTAACACAGTTCGCATTACCCTGATATTGTTTCGCTGGGCGATAATGATTTCATCACTCAGGTCAACCCCGGCAGCGCAGTAAACCGTACCATCTGCGTTAAACACTGGAGCAACACCGGAAATAAGGCCGTCCCAGGTTGCAGTGTAGTCTCCAAGATCCGATGCCCAAACATTCCCGGCCATGATATGAGGAACCGCCTCTGCGGTCTGGGGGTCTTCATCTAAGTTGAAAAACAAATCCGGCGTGACCATTTCTGCTTCGTCTTCATCGTTATCGATAATGTATTGAATCCGTCCGTCCCCGGTGTTGCGCCAATAATAAACATAGAGCACCTGATAGTCCTTGGCAAATTGCTGCAATCTGCCTCTAATAACGCTCCATTCGGGCTTTTTCATATCTTCTCCGACAAGGAACAAATCCAATTCCTCCACCGTAAGGAAGGTTGAGGCCGCCTGAGCTGCGGCCAGCAGGTGGTTCTGGGTGCTTTTTTCCACTACTCTTTCCATACGATTTATGTAAACGGAAACCACTGCCGTCACTAACAACATAAGGGTAGCAGAAATAAAAAACAGAAAAAAAACGAAATGTAACCGATCGGTCAATTTTTTATTAAACTGTTCCATAACTTAAAACACCTCCTTTGTCTTTCGTCCATTCTGTAAAATCTGGCGACAAGAATTTCCAGCCTTTTTTCTCAAAATACAGCCCTTGCAAAGCTTTTTTTCACTGGATTTTCTCTCCCTTAAAATAAGCATCAACATATGCGACAAGAGTTTCCGGGTCAAACGGTTCGGTAATAAAAATTACCGGAATATCCTTGGTTTCAGGTTTTGATTTTAAAATTTTGTCTGCCTCGTAGCCATTCATTTGGGGCATATCAGCATCCAAAAGAATCAGGTCGGGGCGGTTATTCTCCAAAAGGTTGAACATTTTTTCTGCCGAAGGCGCAGTAGCGACATCATATGTTTCTTCCAGCGCGCTCATACCAAGCCGAAGGTTTGCAGGATTGTCATCTACTAAGAAAATGAGCTTTTTTTCGGCTTCTATTTTTTTATTCTTTTTTTCTGCCGATACCCAGCGGTCAAGCATTTCGTCAAGCTTAGAAATATCTATGGGTTTGGCAAGAAAATCGTTAAAGCCTTTTTCTAAAAACATCTCCCTCATTCCCGACACCGCATTGGCTGTCAAAGCTATGATCGGCATGTTTTTGAAACGCTCGCCTTCTAAAGCTCTTATAATTGCGGTTGCTTCAATTCCGTCCATATTCGGCATCATGTGATCCATAAATACCAGATCATACTCCTGCCGTTTTATTAATTCTATAGCCTCAGCGCCGCTCAGGCAAGTGTCAACCTTTGCTTTATAAGGAGCAAGGAGGCCTTCGGCCACTTTAAGATTCGTGGCGATATCGTCCGCTATTAGAAACCGTGCATCAGGAATTACAAACCGGATTGCGTCCATTGCCGCAGAACTATCAAAATAATCCTGCTTGCTATCCAAATCTCCTACCATAACAAAGGGCGCCTCTGAATCAATGCCTTGTGGAATAATTACCATAAACTCGCTGCCCTTGCCGTACTCGCTGACTACACTGATATCTCCGCCCATGGCAGCGCAGAGCTGTTTGGTGATAACAAGACCCAGCCCCGTTCCCTCAATGTTTCGATTCCTTTTAATATCCGCTTGCATAAAGGCCGAAAACAGCTTTGCCTGATCCTCCGGTTTAATGCCATGTCCGGTGTCGCTTATTGTGATTTTAAGCCATATCTTTTTATCTTCCTGCTTTTCGGCGGCAATCGTCATGCCGACATGTCCCTTGTCTGTAAACTTTACCGCATTGGAAAGAAGGTTGATCATAATCTGCCGCAGCCGCACCTCGTCGCCAATTAAGTTGTTGGGGAGCTTATCATCTATATCAGTAAAAAACCGGATTGGCTTTTCGGTAAGCCGCATGTGGATAATGTTAACCGTGTCATTAACTAAGGATGAAAGCATATAAGCAACCGGAGTGATTTCTAATTTGCCCGCTTCGATTTTAGAAAAATCCAGAATATCGTTGATAATGGTAATAAGATTGTTAGCTGCATGTTTGATATCCTGCACATCAGAGCGGGCGTCATCGGGTATATCTCTCCGCAGCAACAATTCCGACATTCCGGTAATAGCATTCATGGGGGTGCGAATCTCATGGGACATTTGGGCAAGAAAATTGCTTTTGGTCAAACTGGCTTCTTCGGCAGCAATCGCCTCCTTACGAAAATAGACAAAACAGAACAGACCGCTGGCAAAAACAGCACATACCATGAGTAACTGCAAAACCGTTAGTATCCTTACCATTTTCATAGCTGTTACAATGGATACATCAACCATATCAATTCCGGCGATGGCTCCAACCGTTCCATCCGGACGAAATATTGGTGCGTAAGAAGTTAATAGCCCATCCCACCCTATGGAGTAATTTCCCAACCCTGCATGGACGGTTTTGCCTTCTATAGCAGATTTTATCCAAGGTTCATCGTCTAAAATGAAGGGGTCAGAATCTAATCCCACTTTCGTTTCTTCGTCAAAATCATTGTCAACGATATAGTATAGGTAATCTCCTTCATGTCGAATGTAATATGCATATAAAACACCGGTTTTCTCGGCGAACTCAACCAGCTTTAGCCGCAGAGCCTTGTATGAAGGTAATTCCATGTCCTCAACATTGCGGTATTGATCCAGTTCCTTGATATTAGTTAATTCTGCCAGCCAATCAGCAACTACGTTCAATCGCTTTTCTATGTTGTATTCCATAGTACGCAAAGAATACCTTATCTGCCCATTTGCCCAATAGGAGACGAATAGCACTATGCAAAAAGAAAAAAGGAAAAGGCCCAAAACAAGATACTTCGATTTTTTTTTGTTTATCATTATTTTC
>Ga0099364_10006928_pt1 | contig 16347 bp, 10 predicted proteins | sample TergutTh196P3_FD_73070 | JGI IMG/M metagenome (GOLD analysis project Ga0099364, IMG submission 73070) | Microcerotermes parvus P3 segment gut microbial communities from Pointe-Noire, Republic of the Congo - Th196 P3 | ecosystem: Host-associated > Arthropoda: Insects > Digestive system > Gut ...
TATACGGCCCGCGCGGTTATAACCGTCAAGGAAGGGTGGACCCTGGATGAACTGCATTCCGGCAGTTTTACCCACAGCGGAGCGGAATCGGTCATTTTATGGGGAAGTACGATCACTCTGGTTTTTGAAGCAACAGAAGCAGACGACTTTGATATAAGCCGCATGTTTTCCGCTCCTGCCAACCGTACTTTACCGGTACGTGAATTTGAAGGGCCGAATTTTGACGGAGAAATAACATGGTTTTATGACACGAATCCCGAACAGGTAATTACCGGAGCTTCCATTTTTTATACCGAAGAGCCTATCAAAGCGGTTGTTACCCTTACGGCTCATACTGCTGGTTTTTTTGAAGGAATTACCGCCGATAATTTTACTTACAGGAATTCCACGGGGATAACAGGAACAGGTGATGATTCTGTCATGAATTTGACCATTACTTTTGCTGCTCTGCCCGAGCCTGATTTGGTAAGCAGCTGGCTGCAAAGGGATCAAGTGGGAAGTAATTTAACTATATGGGTAGATTACCGGGAATATCGTTTTTATGATGACGGCACCTATGTGTTTTATGATATTCATAAAGATGTTATCGCAGAGGAAGGAACTTATACACTGGACGGCGATCATGATGAACTAGACTCTGCATTTCTTATGACAGCACACTGGTTAGGCAGCAGATCGTTTGATATAACCCCGGGAAATAATCCTCTGGAGATACCTGCCAACCCAACAACTACCGGAGATATAGTTCCCGGTGAAGGTAGAATTTCCTTACAGGTATTTAGAAATTGGAAAATCGGCGATGGAATTGCTTTGCATATTAATACCTATCCCTTTCCTCCGAGTGCGGCTAATTTGAATCTGACTCAGGCCATTCCTCAGCCGGTAAGAGACGCTGCACGGACAACATCGACTACCAATAATCAGTTTAATACGACAATTGCCTGGGAGGATGCTGATGGCAATGTGGCTTCAGGTAACGCTTTTAGGTTCCTGCCGGATATGGTATATACTGCTACTGTTACTATTAACATTGGCGATGGCTGGACATTGACCGGTGCAAACCCAGTGCATGCTCAGGCCACTACTGTTGAGTTGGATGCACAAGCCGGAACCGTTACACTGGTTTTTCCGCCCACCGCGGGACCTGATCTGGTTACCCTGACAAACCTGACGAATCTCATTACAACACCGATAAAATACTATCCTCCCGAATTTTCCGCTTCCAACGCACAATACTCAATGGTAATCGCCTGGGAAACTGATGCCGGGGTTCCACTTACAGAAGGCAGCGACTTTGACGCGGATACTGTGTATATTGCCAAGGCTGAGTTAACCCCTATAAATACTAATTTCACGCTTGACGGTCTGGAAGAAGACAGCTTTACTCATGACGATGCAGATTTTGTTGTGTATGACCCTGATACCTATACGGTTACCCTTACTTTCCCCGCTACAACACTGGGTGATGACCCTATTACTGACAGAGTACTTGACTCTATCATCCCCAATCCCCTGGACAGAGGGGTTCCGGTAACGGTGTATAACGGCAGTCAGTATTCGCTGGCAATCTCCTGGTCAGACGGTACAACGGCGGTTAACGATAACTTTGCCGCAGGTACTGCCTACACCGCCACCGCTGAGGTATCTCCGGGGAGCGGCTGGACACTGGAAGGCTTAAACGAGACTTCCTTTACCCACGCTGATGCAGAGAGTGTTACTTTGGATGTGGCAACCAGTACGATTACGGTGGTGTTTGATACGACGCCTAATCCTACAGTGGTTACCAACCGCAATTTTACACCCCAGCAAGCTTTACCTCATTTTGTTGTAAGACCTCGCCTAAGGAGTGCGCCAATAACGACTGGTAACACAACAACATGGACAGGTGCCGTGCAGTATACCGGAGAAATAGCATGGTTCTATGAAGGCACTCCCGATGTCCCGATTACTGATACGTTTGACAAGTACGAGCCGGTTATCAAAGCGGTCCTAACACTTACTGCAAGCCCGGGCTATACATTTAGCGGCATTGCTGCAAACTGGTTCCAAAATACGGACCCGACATGGGGGAATCCGTCATTAATTACCAATCCTGTCGGTACTGGCCCCACAATGACGGTAACGGTACGCTATGCACCATTGGGACAGTTTGGTAATCCAGCAGCGCCGGCTAATATTGGTGGCATTACTCATGTATTACAATACTTTGATGATGGGACATATACCATCAGAGCAGCACCGGCTGGAGTATTTGGTGAAGTATTGGATGAAGGGACTTTTACTGTCGGATCTCAGAATAATCCGGTATTTACGATGGACGGCGGTATTGCGACTACAGGTACATTAAATCAGGATAACACTAATGGCCGTTTTACCCTTGATGCAAATACCGATTTAACTGATGCAGAAATTCCTACAGGGAATACCTACGGTAGATCACGACACCTTATCCCTGTTCCTTAATCTCATCCACCCCTCCGTAAGGAGGGGTACATACTTTCAAGGAGATGCTTAATGAAAATGAAATTATGTTTTTTTTCTATCACCTGCCTGCTGGCATTATCCATGATATTTGTTGTCTGCGGTGATGGTGATGAAGTTAGTGGCGGTGTGGTAACCGAGCTTAATCTGACAAATCTGTTTAACGAGCCGGAGTATGACCAAGCGCCGCATACCCCAAACATCGACACTGCCCAGTATACCGGTACGGTAGCATGGTTTTATTCCGGGCTCACCGATACCCTGGTTACCGGTAATTTTGAAGAGGACAGGCAGATCAGGGCTCGGGTGAGCCTGAGCGCAAAAGAAGGCTATACTTTTGCCGGCCTTCGTGAGAATGCCTTTAGTTATACCGGTGCTGCTGCAGTTACCAACAATGCGGGAACCAGTACAACTATAACGGTATCGGTGGTGTTTACCGCCCTGTTCCACGAAGTAGGCCTGGTTAGCCGCTGGCTTGACAGATCTCAGCTGGCTGTAGATGGAGATGGTAATGCTACTGGTCCTGTCTATGATTACCGGGAGTTTAGGTTTTACGATGACGGAACTTTTATATTTATGGATATTTATAAAAACAACATAGCAGAACAGGGAACCTATACCATGACGGGAGACCCCCTGGAACCTGGTACGGTGTATGAAACAGTGGCAACGTACATTTGGAGCAGATCGTGGACTCTGAACTTTTTCCCTGATGTGATTGTAGATGGTACACAGACGCGTACTCTGACAGTAGGCACACCACCGGCCGATACTTTGCCAGAGCCGCCGCCGGACAGAATTGGCATATATGCAACAGGCTGGTATGTCCATCCGCAAAATGGGTTGGAGGAACCAAAATGGTACTACGATAACACCGACGGTTCATACTACGGAGGAGGCAATTGATGAAAAAGAAAATTTTACTGACAATCCTTATTCTGTTCATAGGCATGACCGCCTTTGCCCAGAATTGGGAATTCTGGGGTGAACTTGCAACCGGTTTTCGAATAGAACACTTTGGGGGCGGAGAAGACTGGTACGGCCCCAAATTCGAATGGGTACCTAAAAATGTCTATAATCCTGAAGGTCCGTGGCACTGGGAATTAACCGGCCGTGATCCTTATGATACATCCATTTCCATGTTCAACTGGTTTATGGGCAGTTATCTGGAATTTTCGGCAAGGTATACGCGGGGAAATTATGGAATTAAAACCACCCTGTGGTTGAATTTCTTTAACAATTATCCGCGGCATTGGGGTAATGATAAAATTGATCTCATTAACCTCCCTCTGGATATTTGGAGCGTATACGGATGGCTGGATTTGTATTATGACCAGCTGCGGTTTACCTTCGGCAGAATGTGGAGCAGCGATGATAATGTCTGGGTAGCTCCCGGAGTATGGGATGCCGATCATAATTACAGCCTGGGAGACGGTCTGAGGATCGAATATAAACCCATGCTGGTAGAAGGGCTTAATGTCGGTGTATCAATGTTTGTTCCTCCCTACATGATGAAGGATGTATGGTCATATTTTGATCCGCAAATTGAAGGTACCAACGGCAGAAATATATTTACCGGCAGGTGGGAAAATGTGTATCAAATGACAACAAACCCCTCCGGCTGGATGGGCGGATCCAAGAATGCCAAGTTCAGGGATTTTTTACGCAATATCGCATTTGGCATGCAGTATGAAAGTGAAACCTTCAACATGGCCGCGGGCTTTAAGGTTAACAGCAGGGGCGAAGGATTAACAGACAGTGATTGGGGCGAAACTTACTTTGGTTTTGCCATCTGGCAGTTGTTATTTGGCCCCGAAGGCCCCTTTGACAGCGCCCATCTGCTGAACCTTCCCTACGATTTCCCCTGGACAGGTTATGATGTGATATTGGAGCAATATCGCTGGGCCGGCAGAGAAAATACCCTTGAACTTTTAAAGGGCGGAGCCCAGGGCTATATGGGCTTTGACCTTAATATGTTTGGCCCCTTCAGATTCAAGGCCGGCGCCAGAATCTACAATATCGGTGTTTTAAGGGAGTTTGGCTGGATGTGGGTTAATCAGGAATTAACCTATACTACCCTTGAACCGCTGGTAGCGACATTTGGTCTGGATCTGCATCAGCGTATTTACTTTATGGACAATGCAACGAATGAATTTGCCCGAAGATATGAGGATGATCATCATACCATACTGTCCGCCAGAAAACCGATATTGTTTACCATTATCCCCCGCTGGGATGCATTCCTGAATAATTTTTGCTACGTTGGCATAAAAGCTCCCATTAAATTCTGGCCTGGTATTATCAACCTTGATTTAACGGTTATTCCCAAAATCGGTTATATGTGGGGAGACGGCCTCTTCGGAAAAACCTGTTATCTGGAATTGGAATACTGGTTTAACTATATTGTGTTCAGCAAATACGGTAACTTTTTCAGCGATGCAGGTAATGGCCGGAATGATTCATCACCTCCTTACCGTGATTCCCATCCGTTAATGAGGCATACCGTTCAGATCAATTTTAAAATCGTTTACTAGGAAAATGCCCGGCAGGTGACTGCCGGGTTCACTCTCAACAAACCGGGGTAGGTAGTGAATTCCAGCGCTGTACTTCTAAGAAAAACAAAAAGAATCACTGGCAGGGTAATTGTCTATGTTCTGCTGGTGATGTTTTCGGTTATGTATGTATTTCCCCTTTTGTGGATGGCTTCGGTATCTCTGCAAACGGAGGAGGAAATGCGGTTTGCCCAGGGATTTTTTGATTCGCTTATTCCCTCATCATGGCGTTTTCAAAACTATCCGGAAGTGTTTCAAATTGTTCCCTTTGCGCGGTATTTTATTAACAGTGCAACCATTACCCTTTTGGTGCTGGCTGGAACCCTGGTTTCTTCTACCCTGGTTGCCTACTCTTTTTCCCGGCTGCACTATCCGGGGCGTAAAGTCTTAATTTCCATAATGCTGGGAACCATGATAATGCCGGGGTTTATTTTTATTGTTCCCATGTTCCGCATGTACAGCTCCCTGGGGTTTATCAATACCTATGTCCCCCTGGTGCTGCCTGCCTATCTGGGCGGCGGCGCGGGTTCCATTTACCTGATAATGCAGTTTTTTAAATCGGTCCCCAGGGATTTTTCCGAGGCCGCCAAAATTGACGGAGCGGGGCATGTGCGTATCTGGTACGGAATTATGGTACCTCTGTGCAAACCGGTTATCGCATCGGTTGCTATTTTTACCTTTTTATTTACCTGGAATGATTTTATGGGGCCCCTCATCTATATCAACCGGGAAGATCTCATGACGGTGGCCCTGGGGCTTAATGCCTTCAGAGGGCGTACCGGCATCCAATGGGGCTACCTTATGGCCGCATCACTTATGTCTATGATCCCCGTATTGGTGGTATTTATTTTCTGCCACCGGTATTTTGTTGAAGGCATTAAAATGTCCGGCATAAAGGCTTAATCATATTGTTCGGTAATTTGTGGAGGAAAAAAATGAAAAACATGGTACGTACATTATTGGCTGCGGTATTAACCGCTTCATTGATTCTTGCTTTTGGATCCTGCCGCCGGTCATCAAATAAAATTGCTCCCGATGGTACGGTAACCCTGCAGTATTGGTCAATCTACCCCCTGGGCGATACCCACACTCCCTGGATGCTCTCAAAAATTGCCCAGTTTGAAGAGAATAATCCACATATAAAAATCGAACATACCGGTATTTCATTTTGGGATTATTTTACCAAAATAAATGTTTCCATAAACGATCCCAACGGGCCTGATGTTTTTTTTCACACTGTTACGGACAATGCCGCCCGTGCCTCAGGCGGGCTGCTGTTGGATTTAAGCCCCTACTTCAGTCCTGATGTACTATCCCCCGGCGATTTCAGTGATATGGACAGAGAAGCGCTCAGTTACCGGGATGGTATTTACGGCGTTCCGGTTATTACCGACGGGCGCGTATTGTATTACAACAAAGACATTCTTAATGAGCTTATTATTTCCACCGATCAGCAATGGCGGGAAACAAGGGTTGGCCAAAAGGCCGGCACCACCATATTCGGCAAACCGGCAGACCTTCTCGATGCCAACGGCGATGTACGTGCCCCGGTAACCTGGGACGAAATGGCCGCCTATTCGGAACTGTTAACCATACGCAATGCAGCGCGGCGAATTACCCGCTTGGGCTTTGATCTGGGCATTGGCAATAATACCATCATGAATATTATCTGGACTCACGGGGGCAGGGTTTTTGATGACAATCAGAGGCCGGTGGTTAATACCGATCCAGGGGTTAGAACCGGCTATGAAATATGGTACGAGCTTGCCAGAATACATCCCATTCAGGATGTCAATGCCTTTGTCAGCAGTACCGCAGGGACAGCCGATACGATGAATTTATTCTGGCAGCAGGCAGTTGGGATGATGATCGCCACCAACGAAGTTCCCTGGCAAAATCTCATGATGAGTCCGGAAAACAGGGTTAACCTGGGAGCTGCGACCATACCATATATTAACGGCAATCGGTATAATTTTTCCGGCGGCTTTTCACTGGAAATTACCAGCCGCCTGCGCAGGGAAGATCCCCGTGTTGCCCAGGCAGCCTACGATTTTCTTGCCTTTCTGATGAGCGATGAAGTACAACGGGAACTGTTAATTGAATGCGGCAGTATGCCGGGAAAACTAAGTATTTATGAGGAACTCACCGCTGCTCTTGACGATCCGGCAAAAAAGGTTGTTATCGAAGAAATGGCCTTTCGCCGCCCATTTGATTATGTTCCCAGCGCTCCCCAGTGGTGGGGACCGATTTTTGAAAGCCTTATACGGTATGTGCAGGGGTCCTGGGATCTGGAAAGATCGTTAAACGAAGCCCAAACCGGCATAGAACGAATCCAGCGTACTCATTAAAGGAAATTACGGTGAAGAGGATAAAAAGCAAATACTGGTTTAAAGAAGCGGTAACAGGCTACCTGTTTGCCGCGCCCTGGATATTAAATTTTCTCTGCCTCTTTATTTTTCCTTTTTGTTTTTTGGTATTTCTTTCATTTACCGATGCCAGGGTGCATGCTGTTTCCATGAATTTTCAGGGGTTTAGAAATTTTGTCAATATTTTTCTTGATATTTTTATTGACGGAGATTTGGGCAGACAGATACTGCACACGGTTATATATGTGGTATTAAGCGTACCGTTAAATTTAACCCTTGCCCTGTTTTTTGCCATGCTGCTTAATACTAAAGTAAGGGGTGCAAAAGTATACCGGGTAATGTTTTACCTGCCTACCCTGGTTTCCATTGTTGCTGTATCACTGTTATGGCAGCAAATACTGAACTTTAACGGTATTTTAAACACCGCTTTAAGGTTATTCGGTATACAAGGCCCTGACTGGCTGGCCGATTTTTTCTGGACTCTTCCTTCGCTGGTTATTATGGCTACGTGGAGTATCGGCGGTATTGTAGTTTTGTTTCTTGCCGGTCTTATTGACGTACCATTAACATTTTATGAAGCGGCCGATATTGACGGGGCAAAACCAATAACTAAATTTGTTAATATTACCCTGCCCATGATATCGCCCATTCTGTTTTATAACCTGCTTATGGCTGTTATTTCCAGCCTGCAGACTTTTGCCCAACCCATGCTTATGACACAAGGGAACTATAATACCAGGTTTATTGGGCTGGTTATTTATGATACAGCCTTCGGCCAGAGAGGGCAGCTTGGCTATGCTGCGGCGCAGAGCCTGGTACTGCTGCTGATTGTAATGGTATTTGTGGTAATTATTAAATTTATTGAAAAGAAACTTATTTTCTTTAACGAATAGTTGATGCCGGGAAAGGAGAAACCGATGATACTTCATGGAAAATTTATCCGACCAAGAGCTTTTGCAAAACCAGAATCGTATATCAGATCTCCGGAAAACCTTGTCAGCGAAGAAGGGCTGTCCGGCTACGGCGGCATGAATCATGTCATGGATACCAACTGTGACGCCATGTGGCTTTCCCAGCGCAGGGAATTCTATACAGATGAAGAACTTTTTGTCGCCTTTGATTTTGGTTCCTGCATCAGGCTGGGGTATATGTGTGTGTGGAATTTTAATCAGCCTGATGGTTTTGGGGCAGGTTTAAAAAATGCCCGCATTGAATACTCGCTGGACGGAGAAAAATGGCTGCTTTTTTCTAAAGTGGTGTTTGCCCAGGCAACGGGCTTAAGTAATATGAGGGCTACTAACCTTAACGATGGCAGCAATTCACCAGTTGATTTTAACGGATTAACGGCAAGGTATGTGCGCATTGTTGCAGATACTAAATCAGAAAATGGCTGCTGGGGAAAATACATCGAAGGGCAGATACGTTACGGATTATCAAAAGTGCGGTTTTTTCTCTACCGCTCCGATCCGCAAAAGGGCGCCGATGCCTATGCCATGGGAATGAACAGCGATCATAATGTTATTACATCCTGTGCGGGTCTGTCCGGCGGCAAACTGAGTAACAACCCCGATACCATGTGGATTTCAGAAGCATCTCCCCTGTGCTGCGAAATGGTTTTTGACCTGAATATGTGCGCCTTCATCAAGGGTTTTAAATATATTAACTATAATGCCTGCGGCTTTATCAGTGCCGGCATTAAACATATTACTGTTGTTACCAGTATTAATGCCATAGATTGGAAACATACCGGCGACTTTTGCCTGGAAAGAGCAGGAGGCAGCGCCAAAGAGCCATTCAGGGAAATTACTTTTGCCAATGCCGATTATATGCGGTACATAAAATTTATTGTTCAGGGCGGGCCGGGAACAGGCAGCCATGGACATTGTAATGGTTTTGAATACCGGTACGGGCTGGGTAAACTTACTTTTCTGTATGCAAAAAGCGGGTATTTTACCGAGCCTGCAAGGGATTTTACCGCCCTGCTGTCAAATTACAAGGGCTGGTCCGGCGCTGACGGAATCTATACCGTGGGCCTGGACGGCAATGAATGTAAACGCACCGCTGAAGAAGCGGCTGATTATGAATCGGTTTTTTGCTTCAGCGATTCTTTTTTGGGAGAGTTAAATCCGGTAACAGGGGCAAGAAGAAGGGGAGACCTGGTTAATAATAGTTTTTGCTATTTTACCGGCATTGATCCCCTTACCATGAAAGTGCAGTTTGAATACGGTAAAGACGGAAAGCTTACCCACGACAATATCCTTACCGTTGATAAACCGTATACCTACTGGATGCAGGATTGTGCGGTTATTAACAATAAATATTATGTGTTTACCGACAATGTGGTATCGGAAAACGAAAATCTCGATCTGCCGGAGGGTTTCCGTTTCAGGCTCGTCGGCGTAGACATGCTGAAATTCAATATTAAAAACGGCAGGCTCGATTATTCTTCGCAAACATCGTACAGTACCCCATTCTTTGCTACGAAACCAAAGAACCTCATGTTTGGCAGCGGAATCCTCGTTAATACCAAAGAAGCGGGTATGCCTACTCCCGATGGTTATGTGTATGTGTACGGCTATGAGACAGTGGGCCCCGGTATCAGAAGGCTTTTGTGCTGCCGTGTTAAACCTCATAAGTTTACCGATTTTGCAAGCTATGAATTCCGCACCGACAATGGCTGGAGTAAAGATATTTTTGAATCCGCCCATATTGCACAGGATCTATCGCCGGAGATGAGCGTTATGCCCGATGATAACGGCGGATATGTCTTTGTATATTCATCAAGCGGGGTTGGCACTACCATACATCTGTGTGTTGCCGATACACCCTACGGACCATTTGAAAATCCGGTAACGTTGTATGATATGGCCCGCCCGGAAGATGTAGATATTTCCAGGCTTAAAAAAGTGTACTACTATAATGCCAAAGCGCATTATCATCTGGCTCTCAAAAATGAAATAATCATTTCACATAATGTTAATACCATGGATTATGAAAGCCATTATATTAACGCCAATGTGTACAGACCAAGGTTCTTAAGATACCGCAGGTATTAGCGGTATTTTAATTATAAACATTGTTAAGGAGAAAGGGATGAAAGCTATGATGAGAAAAAGCATTGTAATCACGGTATTGCTGCTGTTGGCGGCATTGATTATCGGTTTAAGCGGATGTACTGCCATTCAGATTGGCGGCGAATTGGTTATAAGGGGAGACGGATCGGGAAGCCGTTCCTATATTATGCATTTGTTTAACAGCACCAATAATGACGGGTATGGCAATGCATACCAATATTCCCGCCTGCACGGAGATGCGCTTAAGACAAAAATCGAAGCAACATTGCGGGGAGCGCTGGGCGATATTTCCTGGTTAACTGTCAGCATCGGCCAGGGAACGGCCGTTGCCGGTAACGGACAGAACAGTCCTGTGGAACTTATTACACTGTCCTTTAATTTTACCAGTTTTGAGGATTACATTGCAAAAAAATCAAGCCTGGCCCGCTTTGGCGAAAACAGACTGCCGGCCGGCTCACGGTTTACACCGCCGGTATACCAGGAAGTCCGCGGCGGCATGGCCCGTTACCGGGAACCTGCACTTACCACACTGTGGACTATACGGCCCCTCTTCCTTGCCCTGTTTGATGATCCGGAAGTGTTTGATTTTACTTCCGGCGGGACAAATACCGTGGCCACATTGCAGGAATTAAGGGAGTATGGTCTGGAAATGAAATCCGTTCCCATACGGCTTACCCTTGGCTCAAATGCCCCGAAATCAATTGTATCGGGAACTGATATTAACGAACAATTCAGGAGATAAAAATGAGAATCACCACTGTAATAGTAATCGCGCTTTTGGTTACTGCCTTAAGCGCCTGTACAGCCATTCAGATTGGCGGGGAATTGGTATTAAACCAGGACGGATCGGGCAGCCGATCCTATGTCATGCATATTTTTGACAGTGATAACGAAGATGGTTATGGAAATGCCATTAGGTATATCAGGTTACAGGGCAATGCGCTGAGGGCAAGAGTTGAAAATACCCTGCGTTCAAGGTTAAACGACATTTCCTGGCTTACCGTTTCTGTTGGTTCGGGCAGGGGGCTTGCCTCCAGCGGTCTGTGGACAGATGTACAAACGCTTACCATTGCCTTTAATTTTACCAGCTTTGAGGATTATGTCGCCAAAAAAACCCGCCTGGCAATGCTGGGCGCCAATGTTCTGCCCGAAGATTCGTTATTTATCCCTCCAACACTTACCGGGACCGATGATGTTTTCAGGTACAAGGAAGATGCAGATACAACGTTATGGACCATACGGCCCCTCTTTCTGGCGATGATTGACGACCCGGAAGTGTTTGACTTTACCGCCGGCGGGACAAACACTGTCGCAACCATGGATGAACTGTTGTTCTATGGAATAGAAATGAAAAGCGTCCAAATCTCACTGGTATTGGGCGCCAATGAACCTTTTTCCATCATATCAGGAGATAACATTAACGAAATGTTTTCCATGTCCGGCGGCGATTTTACCTGGATGCGGGAACCCACAGAACTTATCCTCCATTATGATTTTAATGACAATACCCAAAACCATGGCATTGCCGGTTCTGCCGCCGATTTAAGACTGGGCGAAGGCAGTTCAATGTCCAGGGTAACTTTCACCAACGGCATTAACGGCAGGGGCCTTTTGCTGGACGGCACCACGTATCTAACCACTCCCTCGGCATTTACCCTGAATGAATTTTCCATCAGTTTTTATGTTAATGTTACTGAATTTATCGAAACTGATACCGGTTCCAATACCATCATGGTGTGTAACGGTCTGGGAGCCCTGGCGCCGGGCGCTCTGGATGTTATTTTCCTCAGGGACAGGGATGACCCCGGAAGGCCTGTCAGGTTTATATCTAAAACAAACGGAACATCCTGGATGAACCAGGACAGAATGCATACCGATGCTTTTTTTAATAACCGCCTCAATGAATGGCACCACTTTGTCCTGGTGTATGAAAACGATTATGATGATGAAGGGTACTTTGATGTCAGTTATATTACCCTGTACATTGACGGCATCAGATACGGAATGATTGAGCAATATGTTGCGGCAGGCCTTGATAAACAGCTCGGTGTACGATCCACCGACGAAGCGGTTTCTCAATCAGGCTTTAGTGTCGGCGGCTACTTTGAAGCAGGCATTGTCAAGCGGGGTTTAAGGGGCATTCTCGATGACATTAAAGTATTCAACGGCCCTCTGTCACAGGCCGAGGTTGAAGAATTGTACCGGGCCAACCCGGTCAGCCGCGTCTTTGATCCCAGTGATAGTACCAATCAGGATATTACCACTATCCGTGCCGCGTGGTCAGGACCGGGAACCACGGTGATTATTGTCGTCATTGTTCTCATTGCACTGGCGGCATGTACGCTGGTGATCATTCGAAAAAAGAAAAAGGCTGTAACATAATGAAGCAGGCAGGATGGTTAATGATGAATATAGTATTGGCAGCAAGGGCAGTACCCTCCTGCCCGCGCAAGGAAGCTGCGGGTGTTCCGGGCCACTGGAATACCCTGCTGCCGCGCCAAGTTGGGGATTTTATCGGCATACGGCCCCTGGATTCAGCCCATGCGGTCTTAAGCGATAATACCGGTTTAAGCGGGGCACAGGGACGCATTCACTGGCACAGTAATAATCCGGAAGAAATGTTTGCCGCCATTCGGCAGGATTTTACTTTTGATATCGGTCATATTGAACAGCTCGGTGAATTCCATATCTGGAACTATAACGAAAGCGGCAGAACCGGGAACGGCCTGAGAAATATTGTTGTTTCTCTATCAGAAAACAATGAAACATATATCGAATTTGGCACTTTTACCCTGGCGCAGGCAGACGGCAATGACCGGCTTTTGGCGACGAATCTTGCCGATGGCTCCTTTATCGATTTTGCCGGGAAGAGCGCCCGGTACATTCAAATTTCGCCGGCAGATAATTATGGCGGCGAACTGTATGGCTTGAGCGCACTAAGACTCTTTCGCTATAAGCAGGATGTGTTTAAGGGCGCGTATATCTCGGCCTCTCCCATCGAACGATTTTCTCCGACAGGAGTGTGGATGCCATCGCCGGAAAGTTATAACCTGACCAACGGGGCGGGGTTGTCTGATCCTTTCAGCGCCGATGCAGTACACAGCAATAACCCCAATCATATGTTTGCTGCCAGGTCTACCATAGCGGGGTTTGCCGTTGATTTACGGGGCAAGTATCCGGTGGAAAAAATTGTTATTTGGAATTACAATGCACCCGGAAACACCGATTACGGCCTTAAAACGATTCGGATAAGCACATCGGAAGACGGAATAACCTGGAGAGGGGCAACGGAAACAATGACCCTTCCCCAGGCCGACGGCCGGGATGCCCTTGAGCCATCCCTGGTTATTTCCGGACAATGGCATACCAGGTATATCAGAGTCGATAATGTCGAAAACCATGGCGGCGAATTTGCCGGACTCAGCGCAGTTCGTGCGTATATCGGCGAAGGGTGGTTTGCCGATTATGCGGCTGACTGGACAGCGCTGCTTTCCAATTACCAGGGCTGGGGCGGAGCGGACGGTATTTACATGGTCAACCTTGATGGAAAGGACTATGACCCGCACCGAAATCCCGATGACCAGGCAACTTTTATTATGTTCTCCGATACCCTGTGCGGTACCGTTGATCCGGTTACCGACAGAAGAACCAGCGTGTATATGCCCAACAATACATCGGCAATCCTGTACGGCGGAAGGCCCATTACCACTAAAATTGACTTTGTGTATCCGCAGCGAAACGGCCCTCCTGCTCTGATTATCCCGGATCCACTGGAAAGCGCTTCGCATGGCGGCGGCAATAAATATTATTGGATGGGCGATCCCTTTGTCATAGGCGATAAATTGTATATTTTTGCCCTTAAAATCGATACAATTGACAGGGCTGTCTTTGGATTTGAGCAGGTTGGCGTCGATTTAGTCAGGTATGATATTGTTGATGGTACGGTTGATTATGAATCACTGGTACATATCAACGACACAGCACACAGGCTGTGCGATATATCTGACATCAATAACCGGTGGTATTTAGGTGGCGCTGTTTTTGAAAATACCGTAGAAGCCGGAGTCCTTAATCCTGATGGGTATATCTATGTGTATGGCTATTTTGATAAAACAGGGGAAGGGCGTAATATGGTAGTGGCACGGGTATTGGCTGCCGATATCGAAGATTTTGGCAAGTACCAATACTTACAGGCAAATAATCGCTGGGCACATACCATGGGGAACCCCAAATTTCTGGCCTCCGATATTGCACCCGAAATCAGTGTCAGCCAGGTACGGGAAGGGCCGGATGCAGGTAAATACTATCTGGTTAATACCCACTTAACCATTGGAGGCGATCTGAGACTGTCGGTATCCCCATCTCTCACCGGTGAATTTACTGATAAAAGAAATATTTTCTTTCATGACACAACCTTTAAACTCCAGGGTACGGGGAATAACAGTTATAATGCCAAAGCCCATCCGGCCATTTCCAATGGCCGCGAGTTATTTTTCAGCTATAATGTCAACGGCCCCGACTGTTTTGTCTTTGCCGATATTTACCGGCCCCGCATGCTTCGGTATGCATGGGTTCCCGATCTTTCACAGGAGCCGCGCTGAGAATGAGTACTCAAAGAATCGATTCGTTTGTTGAAGCTGTTTTTACTGCCGGAAACAAGGTATGTAATATCAGCATTGAACACATCGATCCTTTCAAGCCGTACATCTATCCTTTTCATGTCATAGGCTTGAACCGGTATGTACGGTTTGAACCTCCCATGAGATCGCCTTTTTACGCTTACTACCAACCGTGTTTTTCCAAAGCCGCCCCCCTGCTGGTGCATACACCGGGTTATGGAGCCGAAATGAGCATTCACCCCGAACTGACCGACTCTTTTTGTGTGCTGCATATTAATCCCCTTGGCTATGTTACCCCTGACGGCAAAGATGCAGATAAAATGACCATGGGCGGCCTGGGTTCTGTTCTGCCCGATACCATTGTATCGGAGGGCAGGGGAGGTTATTTTGACTGGCTGTCAGATTGCGTTACAGCCATTGAATGGGCTAAAAACCAGCCTGAGGTTTTACCGGATCGAATATCATTTTTTGGCTTAAGCCAGGGCGGCGGGGCATCCCTGCTTCTTGGATCGATATACTCCGGCAGAGGAACACAATGTGTTGCCGCCGATCAACCTTTTTTAACCAATATAATTATGGGAGACGGGCGCGGGGCTTATGGTATGGGCGGTGAATTATACGCCCATATCAGCAAAGAAAAGGTTCTGGATGCCCTGTATAACTACGATACCATTAACCATGTACACCGCTACACATTCCCCGTGCTGCTGGCAAGCGGCGGACAAGATGCCGTGTGCCCCGAGGATACCATTCAAAGCCTGTTCGCCAAGCTTACAGGAACCCGCTCCTACACCCACTTTGAACATTTGGCTCATGGATACAACAAGGAATTTGTATTACTTGCCAAATCCTGGTTTGCTATCTACGCTTAATTGACGAACGGCAGCACAGCCGTTGCGGACACAATTTCTTGTTTTTATGCCTGTTTCGGTACAGGTATTAGAGGTTTTCTTTAAATAATTTTGCCACTATTTCACATACACACTTGTTATGTGCCATTAATTCCGAGAATATTTATAAAACTACTTGACACCGCCTTCTATGAAGGTGTATAAAATATATAGGAGATGAAACATGAACAAAAAAATAATGTTAATGGTAATCATTACAATCGCATTGATTCTAACTGGTTGTCCAAATGGAAATAGTAATAACGATATTTTTACAGTAACCATTGGGATTTTAACAAATGGTAATATTACAGCAAATCCAACAAGTGGGGTTGAAGGCACTGAAATCATCTTAACTGTAAAAC
>Ga0099364_10006929_pt1 | contig 16343 bp, 13 predicted proteins | sample TergutTh196P3_FD_73070 | JGI IMG/M metagenome (GOLD analysis project Ga0099364, IMG submission 73070) | Microcerotermes parvus P3 segment gut microbial communities from Pointe-Noire, Republic of the Congo - Th196 P3 | ecosystem: Host-associated > Arthropoda: Insects > Digestive system > Gut ...
CATCGACGGAGGCGGATGGGCGGCAGGGGCGCTCGCGCTTCCGATATTGCTGCTGCTTCTGGGCGCCGCAGCGATCCGCCTAAGAAAGAGATAGACGCGGGACTTCTCACCAACAACCGCTTTTTAGAGCCGTTGGCTCTTTTCTGTACAAACTTTTCGATACTAAATTTAGTTTTTACAGTGTTTTATGTGCCTGAACTTTGTGCATGATTTTGAGAGGCGCTATAATTGAGAATGGAGAGTTAAAAACAAAAGCAAGGACAAAGCAATCTTTGTCTTTCAACTCTCCATTCTCCACTCTCTACTCTCCAATGCGCAGGAACAGTTTGTCTCCTTCGACGCGCACGGAGGTTCCGTGAGACATAATAAAATCAGCCGAGTCAACCCCATTTCGCCGGTCTGTTATAAGCCATTCCTTGTCAACGCTGGAGCCAGGGCCGTAATACACGCCTTCCAGCAAGGGAGTCCCGGTGACGGTAAAACCATCCGGCTGCTGAAACATTGGTATGTCCGCCGCTCTGCCGGTCGTATTTATGCGAAGAGAATGAGTCCCCTCGATGATGACGCGGAAATTTCCGGCGGCCTGAAAATCCGGCGCCAGCTCGGTAACGCCGCTCGCAAAATTCAGTACGCTGTTATCCGCAAAAAATTCATTCCGGCCGCCCCATAAAAAATATCCGCCGCCATTGATATTCATCGTAAAAGACTTGCCGTTATTCATATCAACTTTAACGGGGTCGGGCAGCAAAACCTGCCCGCCAGCATGGGGGCTGATGTTCAAGCGCGCGTCCGCTTTGCTGTCCAATATGCCTTTACTGTCGCCGCTCGTGACGTCGCCCCATTCCCGGCTGAAGGTTATGGCGTTAACGCGCGATGTGACATTGCCGTTTTCCGTTATTTGCAGGCTGTTGTTACGAAATTCGGTGACCTTGCCGGCTGAGGCGGTAAGGGTCAGCACATGGCCGTCAGGGTTGGCGCTGTCCCGGTCCGTGCCGATATAAAAAGCGCCGCCGCCAACATCCCAAACGTTTTGCCCGGTTATATACAGCTTGTTGTCTTTGAATATCGTATTATTAACTACAAGTTCCTGATTCAGGCCACTGGCCGCCACAACCCCGCCAAGGGCATAAACGCCTTTCGCGCCGACGCGGCCAACTTTGACCGTATTGCTGATAAAACTCGCTCCGTCGATTCCGGCAATGGCGGACGTTTTGTCTTGATAACGATGGCCTTGGAAGGTCTCGGCAGAATACAGGCCGATTATCCCCCCGCCGCCCAGCGAGGCGCTTACAGTGATCTCGTTATTGATAAACGATGCGCTCACCTTGCCTAAAAGGGATTTCCCGGTATACGAGCGCAGGCCGACTATGCCGCCGCCGCGCATATAATCGCTGCTTGCCGTGACGATATTATCCTTGAAGGTTCCGCCGATATTGCCAATCTCAACGTCACCCAGCCACGCCCAGCTTCCAACAAGCCCCCCGCCGCTCAAATTAGTATTGGCAGTCACGCGGTTATTGATAAAATCCGCGTTTACGTCACCAATCCCCGCTGTATGAAGATCGTTCGAAATAAAAGGAAGGATTCCGACAAAAGAGCCCGCCAGGCCGCCGCCGTTGATGTATGTCCCGGCGCTCACAGTATTACCGGTAAACTTTCCCTTGATATTGCCAATAGAGGGCGACCGCGGGTTCTCCGCATAGGCGCCGATAAGACCGCCGCCCCAGATTTTACCGGACGAGCTATCGTTCGTAACGACCGTATTAGTGAGCTCAACCCGGTTGTTCAAAAATTCCGCGTCAACATCGCCGATAGAGGACGGGCCGGAAGTGGAATGGACGCCCAGCATACCGCCGCCGTGCAGGAAATTCCCCAGCGTTATCCCGTTATTTTCAAATCTGCTGTTGATCACACTGCCGAGCGCGGCGCCCAATTCGCTGGAAGTGTCAATCGCGCCGATAATACCCCCGCCGGAGGTTCCAACGTTGCCCACCTGCCTCTCAATATCTTGGAAGGCCAAATTTTCAAGCGATAGGCCATTGCCTGCGACGCCGTTCGCAGACAAAACCGGATCGGGGGAGGGGGAATCGCGGGTAATGACCGTTGTTGGGAGATTGCCTTCGATACTTATTACATTGGCTGTCACATTGATGGCATTGCCGGTTAAAACCGGGTGAACGCCTGGGGCGAAGGTAACTGTGGAGCCGGGGCCGGCCGTTTCGGCCACCTTACGCATCTCCCCCTCATTGCCGGAATCGGTGCTTTTTGTTACTTGCCCGGCAAGAGCGGCATTGACCATTGCGAACATGAGCAAAACAGCCAATGCAGGCATCTTGAAGAAACGCATATTATTTGGGATTTTACCTCCGGTCTTTTCCGTACTGCACCTTACCAAACTTACAAACTTAAACATTTAACACATACCTCCTCTGAAGCTCATGCAAATTTCCTGAGGTCATTGAACAATGCGCTCCCGCCTGATGTTGAAGCTATGCTTCGGAAGAATATTTCGCCGGTCCGTCCGGGTCGTAAGAGCGAACTTGACATACTCCCACGACTAAAGTCATGGGATTCTAAGATCATCAAAGACAGCCGACCGAAGCCGGTCTTACATCTTCTCCTTTAAGAGTTGATGTCCCAACTCTTTGAATATTTAAAGCTGCGTTTATATCCCGGTCGTGTTCTGTCCCACATTTTGGACACGTCCAAGCACGAACGGAGAGAGCCAGTTCGGGCAATAGGTAGAAGCATTCTGAACATGTTTTGCTTGACGGGTAGAACCTGTTGATTTTTGTACCTTGACAACCATTTTTATACATTTGCCAATCAAGAATATTTAAAAACTGCGCATGTCCCAAATCGGAGATTTTTCGACCCCATAGACGTTGCATAGCTTTTATGTTCAAGTTTTCAACGAAAATTGAGGCATATCGCCGCACAATTTCAAGTGCCAATTTGTAGTGAAAATCTCGTCGTTGATTGGCTATCTTGCGGTGCATTCTTGCAAGGTCAAGTCTCGCTTTATTGCGATTGTTGCTTCCTCGCTTTTTCCTGCTGAGCTTTCGTGAGAGTTTTTTCAGTTTATTTGATGCCCGGCGCAGAAAGAGAGGCGACTCTATCTTCTCTTTGTCTGATGTGGTGAGAAAGGTCTTCAATCCAAAATCAAGGCCGACGCTTCCACCCGATCTTGCCTCAATAGGTTGAACCTCCTCGTCCGTGACAAAGTAGAGCCAGAAATCGCCCAAAGCATCCCGCTTGACTGTGAGAATTTTTATTCTCCCCTCAATCTCGCGAGATTTGAAGAATTTATATTTTCGCCCCATAATGACAATCTCGTTCTTGTCGGAAAGCTTATATCCAGCTTGTTTGAGTGTGAAAGAACGATATTTTCTTACTTTCTTGAAACCCGGAGGGGACGTTGGGACTCCGCGTTTCAAGTTGTTAAAAAACAGCTTATAGGCTCTGTCAATTCGTTGAGCTATATCCTGTATTGCCTGAGAACCCAAGTGATTCCAGAAGGAATATCGCTTCGTTTTTTTCAGCTTCGTGATATGAAGCTGTATTCGGAAGATAGGAATCATTTTGCCGAACATTCTATAATATCTGTGGTGCAAAGCAATAAGATGATTGTAGATAGAGCCGGCGAGGTTTATTGCTTTATTAAGATGCTTATTCCGTTTTGAATTATAGAGCTTGAAGACATAAGTTCTCATTTGTTTTTTTGCTCCTCGATATATTTTATAACTGTCTTCTCTGAAATATGGCCGACAGATTCACAGTAGTACGAACGTGTCCAAAGAGAAGGCATCCTTAGGAGGTGAGGAAACTCCATACGCAATATTCTTGAGGTATAGCCTTTGAATTGCTGAACAATGTAGTGCGGAGCATTCGTTGGCTTTGCTTTAACAAAAACGTGGATATGATCCGGCATAATTTCAAGTTTAATTATTTGAACATCAAGCTCGACAGCTTTCTCAGATAAAAGCTCTCTGAGTCTGATTTCAACATTACCAACAAGCGCCTTGCGCCTGTATTTCGGACACCAGATGAGGTGATATCCAATATTGAAAACCGAAGTATTTGAATGAGTCCATCGTTTATATGCCATGAAAGGAGTTTAACATGAATATAGATATTCGGCAAGAAACAAAAACCAAAGCGAACGCCACTCGTTGGCGGCGTTGCGGCTCTCATCCAACGGCTAAAGCCGTTGGCTTTCCCGTCGCGATGTCGTAAAATTCGTCACAAAAATGCAGTTAGCTTCGTTTATAGAGTAGCTTGATTTGCGGTATTTTCATAGTAATATTTTTGCGGATTTTTCGGATCCGATTGTTTGTCATGCCCATTTTTGAACATTCTATAAAAAAATAGTGTGAGGACCTTGTTCAATTCTCACACTTTTTTTTGCCGGTATTATTGTTTGTCTTTTCAGGTCTTGACTTAATGACATTGGGCTAATGCCCTCCGCACCCTGAACAGCTCGCGCAGTTGCCGCCGCATGATTTTGAAGACCTTAACGAAGGGCCTTCAAGCAATATGAGCGTTTTACCCCTGCATTCAGGGCACCGTAAGGAAAGCCGGCACTCCTCCTGTTCAAATTCAACGGCGCATCCCGCGCACTTAAATACACGTTTCGCTCCCATATTACTATTACATATTTCCTATCGTCGCGACCATCACGGCTTTGATCGTGTGCATCCTGTTTTCCGCCTCGTCGAATACTTTTGAGGCTTGAGATTCAAATACTTCCTCCGTTACTTCATTGCCCTTCTCCGCCGGCAGGCAGTGCAGGAATATCGTATCGCCGCGCCCGGCTGCGCTCATTAGCTTTGCGTCCACCTGATACGGCTTCAGAAGTTTTTTCCTATTTTCTTTTTCGGCTTCCTCGCCCATCGATACCCAAACGTCGGTGTAAATCGCGTCCGCTCCCTTTACCGCTTTTTTGGGGTCCTCGTGGACTTCTATCGAACCTCCGCTTGTTTTGCAAAGGGCCTGGCATTTTTTTATTATCTGCGGGTCGGGGAACAGGCTATTTGGAGAACCCACCGAGTAGTGCATTCCAAGCTTTGAACAGCCTATCATGAGAGCGTTTGACATATTATTGCGCCCGTCCCCTACATAAGCGAGGCGTACGCCTTTAAGGTGTCTGCCGCACGGAAGGTGCTCCTGAAGCGTAAGGAAATCCGCCAATATCTGAGTGGGGTGATCAACGTCGGTCAATCCGTTCCACACGGGAACCCCCGCCCACTGAGCAAGCTCCTCCGCCATTGACTGTTTGAAGCCTCTGAACTCTATTCCGTCAAACATTCTTCCAAGAACTCTTGCCGTATCCTTAACGTCTTCCTTCCCGCCGAGATGAATATCGTTCTTCCCTAAAAACTCCGGGTGTCCTCCTTCGTCCACACATGCCACTACGAAAGCGCAGCGCGTACGTGTGGACGCTTTTTCAAAAATCAGCGCTATGTTTTTGCCCTCCAGCAGGTTTCCGCGCACCCCCATGCGTTTTTTCGCTTTAAGGTCGGCGGAAAGATCGAGCAGGTAGTAAATTTCTTCTGCGGAAAAATCCATTAATGTTAAAAAACTTCTTCCTTTCAAATTGACCGGCATTGTAAAACCTCCATCATTTATCTTTCCATAAATTGTACATTGTAAATTGCGCATTGTAAATTGCACATTTCACATTATTTAAAGTTATAATTAAAATTTGAAAGCAAACAAACGCCACTGCGAAAGCTTTTATTTTCGGCTGAAGGGTAGTGACAACTGTGATGGAAGAGATATTAAAGATAGAAGCTGACTCCAAAGGGGTGTGGATATCGTCCGAGTCCGATAACTTTACGCTGGCCGCCGTTATTCACTTCCTGCGCATGAAGGGAGTTCGGAAATACAACGAGAAGGCCGTAATAGAATTTGTCAGGCAAAAAAGCCGCACTCCACAAAAAATCGCGGACCGTAACCCTTCGGAAGAAAGACTTTCGGTCGTCACTGTGCATTTGTCCAAAGACAACATGGCGGCTTCCGTCACCGTGGACGCCCCTTTTTTTACAAACCCCTGGCCGAACGAGGCGGACATATTGGAATCGCTTGAACGGGTGAACGTCACTTTCGGCGTGGATAAGGAGGCCATCGAAAAATTAGCGGAGCTGAAGGTGGCGGAAGAACATGTGGTCGTGGCGACCGGCAAGCCGCCGGTCAACGGGCATGACGCGCGCATAGAATTACTGATTGACCCGGATCAGGCGCCCATAGTCGATTACGATGCGGAAATAACAGACCACAGGGAGAGAAGCCCTTTTGTCAACGTCAATGAGGGGGATAAAATCGCGCTCAAGCATCCCCCCACCCAGGGGGAGAACGGCATGTCCGTCACCGGGACCGAGGTCAAAGCCGCAGTGGGCAGAAATACGCCGTTTCCAGCGGCGAGCGGGTTTAAAATTTCCGAGGATGGGCTCCTGCTTACCGCCGCCATATACGGGCGTTTGCTGCGCAAAGACGGTAAACTGTTTATCCTGCCTGAGCTGGAAATCAGAGGAGACGTGGATTACAGCGTCGGCAACATTAATTTCAAAGGCTGCGTCAAGATAACGGGCACCGTACGCGATGGCTTTCAGGTCATTGCCACCAATGACATCGAAATCAGACAAGCAATGGAGGGCGCTGTAATTGAAAGTTCAACCAATGTCACCATAGCAGGCGGTGTCCAAGGCATGGGCAGAGGGCGCATAACCGCCGCAGGCGACATCTTCGCAAATTTCGTGAACCAGACATACATCAACAGCGGGGGAAATATAAACATCAAAAACTCAGTATTGCACAGCGACCTTACAGCCCGCGAATCCATCACGGTCATGGGAGGAAGGAAGGCGCAGATAATCGGAGGCAGGATCCAGGCCGGCGTGTCCGTAGTGTGCGATACCCTGGGAAGCGAGATAGGGACAAAGACGGAAGTCATTGTCGGCATCCTTCCCGAACTGAATAAACGGCACAAGGAACTGGAAACCTCAATTGCCAAGTGTACGGATGACCTCGAAAAACTGGAGGCAAATATTGGATTTTTGCAAAGGCGAGCGTTGACCGGGACGATAGACAACGACCAACGCATATCGATAGTAACCGCAATGAAATCCAAGTATCAGTTTCTGGCCGCTTTGAAATCCCAGCAGGACGAAAAGCAGGACATAGAGAGCTATATTGAACTAAGCAAGTCCAAAGGTATAGTAAAGGTCAAAAATATATGTTATCCGGGCGTGTCCATCACGATCAGAGGCTATTCATACTTGGTGAGGGAAGCTTTCAAGGGCGCGTCATTCATCTGCGACGAAAAAACGAGAGATATCAGGATGATACCCTTCGACGGAGTAGTCGACGAATCCGAAAATATATAATATAAGGAGAATGCTGCGCGACGAGCGTTGAAAAAACTGTTTTCGTGATGAACGACAACGGTAACGGCGGATGCGGCGCGGGGCTCGGCGTTCTGGCGTTTGCGCTGATATTCCCTGTTATCAAACGATTGCTGTGACGATCCAGGGGTAGAAAGTAATGATGCTCAACACGCGGCAGATTTGAAAAATAGAGGTAGTCAGGCCATCGGCCCCCATTTCGTCGGATATAAAGACTATCTGGCTCAATCCCACGGGGGAAGTACACAGAATACAGGTAACGACATCCATTGATGTGATCTTATAGAGGATCGCGGCAAGAAGCATGGAACCGGCCAGCATAACGACCGATGAAACAAGCGCGGGAAAGATCAATCGGTGCAATTCCCCCGCGACATCAGGAGTTACGCTCTGCCCCATGATCACTCCCAGCGCTATCTGTACGGTATAACGAACTTTCGGGGAAAATTTGTAGGTTTTTCTGATACATACGGACAGAAGGCCGCATAGCAGCATCGGCCCTATTATGATGCCGTTCGGGACCTCCAGCGCGTCGAAAAGCCACGCTCCCAGAAAGGCAGTCCCCATCAGGAACACATAATCGTATTTCCAGGAGAACAGGTCTTCGGCGCTGGATTGAAGCCGGGGCTTCGTAGTTTTTCCAGGAACCGCCTTTCCAACAAGGAGCGCGATCCATGGGTACAGCGTGACGGCAAGTATAAGGCGAAATATCTGCATGAAAAGGATAGGCACAGCGTCCGCCCGTATCGACATGCCGAAAGTTACCATTTCAATTATCCCGCCGGATGCCCCGCCAACGAGCGCCGTGGCAAGGGAAACGTCGGACAGATAGTAAATCGTATATCCCGTCGCCACGGAGGCCGCGAACATTCCGGCTGTGAACAGCAGAACATAGGCGGCTATATTTTTTATATGCCTGAAAAAACTGCGGTTGATTTCCTTTCCCAGCATCACCCCGGTCGCTATTTTTACTAAAAGGGAAAACTTTTCCATCTTGATCTCGGGGTAATATCCCGCCGCGTTCAGTATCCCCGTCGCGAATATGGAGCCTATAATCGCCGGAGTGGGGATTTTCAGGCGGCGGGAGATAAGAAATCCCAGAAAACCTACAAAAAATACGAAAAAGAAGCGGTAAATATTTTCCAAAAGAAAAAACCTCCAGATTTAGAGCCGTTGGCTCTTTTCTGTACAAACTTTTCAATACTAAATTTAGTTTTTACAGTGTTTTATGTGCCTGAACTTTGTGCATGATTTTGAGAGGCGCTATAAATCAAAAAGAAGCCCTAAATTTAAGCACCGAGTCGGCGGAGCGGATGAGTTCCATAGTTTTCCGCCCCGCATCGGACATAAGGTAATCAAACGTGCTTGGAGGCACTAAAGATCGGACGGCCTCCAAATCTCCGTCGCGGATCAGGCTCCGCACGCGGGACGCGCTGATGGGCTGCCCGCCATGCTCCTTGCGGGGAATGACGACGCACTCTATTCCCAAGCCGGGCAGTTCTCTCATCATGGCCTCGTTGTAAAGCCGGGTCACCTGGCTTAACGGCTCCTCCCCGACATATCGCCGCGTCACGCCGAGCGCGGCGGCGATTTTCCCGAACAAGACCAAATCCAGCCGCGTCTGGGCTTCAATGGCCGATTCTCCGTCATTGAAAAAATAGCCGGGGAAAACGGCGCTGGAGATCATATAGCTTTCCGTCCGGTGCAAAATGACGTTGTTCAGGTCGGAACAGCCCGCTTTCACCATCGCGAACCTCCCGTCGGAGGAAAAAAACGACGCGTCCTCGCTCACCACGAAAAGATGCGCCTCATCGTTTTCCCGGGAGGTGTACTCCACTAAGTGCCGGTGCCCCAGCGTAAACGGGTTGCAGTTCATCACCAGCGCGGCGGTCCTGCCTTCCTTGATCCGTCTGCTGGACCGCACACGGTCTAAAAACGATGAAAAACCGTCCTTTCGGTTTTCCATGAACGACATTCCCCGGACGCGCGCGATTTCATAAAATCCAAGGGACAGGAAAAATTTTGCGTTGCCGCTGTCGGTGTAAAGGAACAAATGAACGTTGCCGCGCTGCGCCTGATACTCGATAAGGTGCGACACGACCCTGTTTAAAAGCCCTTCTCCCTGATGAGAGCTGTCTACGGCAAGACAACGCAGCGTATTGGCGAAACAGGCGCCCGTTGCCAGCAGATTGTGGTCATCATCGTAAAGCCCGGTAATATAATCAAGCCGCTCTTCGCGGCGAATCCCCTCCTGATTCAGCAGGCGGTCAGCTTCCGCAAGCGAGCGGCTGTCGGAAGCTCTGATTTCTGAAAAGTAAGTATCCATAATATTTATTTCCTTTCTGAAAGTAACATAAGAAAAACGCAGGATGACAAAATATCCGCGCTCCCGCCGGGGCTAAGGTTTTTCTTGACAAACGCCCGTTCGGCGGCGCGTATTCTCTCCCGTCCTTCGGAAGTATTCGCGCCGCCCGCGAGGAGCACCTCCCCGGCATACTCCTTCGCCATTTTCAGGCCATCCATCCCGCCGCGCGAGTAAATGTTGGTATCGTCGTTGCGGGAGACAATGAAAAAAAACGTATCCGTCAGGGCGATTTCAAACGACATATATTCTACTCTTGCGAGCAGGTAATCCAGCGCCGAGAGCGTCAGAGGATATCCGCGCTCCGCCTCTCCCCGCGCTCCGGTGAGGCCGTGCGCGGCGTAGGCGCGTTCCCCCGCGGTTGCCGGTTCTTTGGAAGCGGGAGAATTAGCCAGCTCGCGCTCCACAACCCCCTTGACGAAGGCGGCGGCTGTTTTTGCCAACTCATGAGGGGTGAAGCGCCCTCTTTGCAACTCCGCGATACGCCCGGCGGCGGCGCAGAGAAGCCCGAGAAGGTAAATCGCCCCTTTGTGTGTGTTGACTCCATTCGTAACTTCATACATAGCTTTTTCTCCATCAATTCCATTCTTTTTCAGAACGACGAGCGACTCCTCCGGCGGACGGGCGGACAGCGTCCTTCCGGTCGCGGCGCACTCCGCGAAACAATCGGACAGCGCGAGAGCGCTGCGCGCAAATGTCTCAAAATCCATGTCCTTGTGAGAGCCGTTGTCGTAAGGCGTAACCAGGCCGGGTTTTGGAGCCAGGGCGGCCTCCATAAGAAGCGACCGGACGGCCAGGCCCGATATTTCAAGCTCTATCATCGGGAAATATCCTCAAAGGCGTCAAGAAGACGCTCCGCCGCTTTCATGACTTCATCCGCCGGGTGACGCGCGAGCGCCGCGCATTCCTTTGCAGGACGCGGACAGCACAGGCACGCGCGCAAAGGCAGCGCGAGCATATCCCGATCGACCGGTTCTCCGCCGAAAGCCATAACGTCAAGGTCAATAAGCCGTCTGGCCGGATATCGTTCCTCGAAATCTACCGCCGCGCGCTTGATCTCCTTCGCGTCGGAGGAAACGGGAAAAAGAAAATGATCTTCCGGCCCGGCAGGCCCTCCGCCTGAAAAGGCGTGAACAAATCCGCCCCAATCGGTCGCGGCGAAAATGTCGTCCCGGACGGCGGAGTAAAACTCCAACCACCTCGGCAGCGATTTATCCGGCCCCGGCATGTTGAGCGTCAGCGTGAGCAGCGTCCCGCGCCGCGACAATTCAAGGCGGCGCCGCCACCGTTCCTCCCGCGCGTCAAGCAAATCCTGCAAAGAGGAGGCGCCGCAGGCGATAAAATCCATATATTTCACTCCTTAAGCCCAAAATTTCTCAGGGCAGAATAAACATTTGCATATTAAACATTTTTATGCTAAAATGTCAAGACGTTTGAGGTGAAGGGAAGTGGCTTTATGTGCAATAGTTCGTTCTCCCATATCCGTGAAGAAATTAATCAGTATAAAGGAAAACCCATTAAGTGCCGCGTTACTCACAGCAGGAATAAGGTCAAGGAAACTCAGGGAATAGTGGTGGACGTATATCCAAAGCTTTTTACTCTGTTTATAGAATCTCAGCAAAGCCATGTCTCCTTCAGCTATGCCGAGATACTTACAAAAGAGCTTGAGATAGAATTAGTTTGACGAACAGTATATAAAATTTAAAACTGTAAATGCCCTCTTTATCGGAGGGCATTTTTTGACAGAACTTCAAATGAGAGGTGATTTATTTCATGCGGTCCTGGATTTCTGATACGAACTGGGCCCTCATATTCATGCTTATAATAGGAAGCGGGCTTTTATCCTGGCTTGGCGATGTCATAGGGATGAAATTCGGGAAAAGAAGGATATCGCTTTTCGGTTTGAGGCCCAAGGACACAAGCCACGTTATAACGGCTTTTACAGGAGTATCGATAACAGTCCTTATCCTGTTTATTCTTGCGTCCTTTTCAGAGGATGTAAGGACCACTTTGTTCAGCCTGAAATACATTCAAAACCAGTTGTACGAGTCCCGCGTCAACCTCATGGAAAGCCGGAACGAGGCAGAGAACGCTTTAATCGAGCTTGAAAATAGTTTGTACAGCCTGTCGCAGCAGGAAGCAGCCCTTGAAAAATCAAGAGCGGAGGTTGACCTGTTAAACTTTTCCTTAAATACGCTGAGAAACGATAAACAACTGCTCGAAGATGAAAGAAATCAATTACAGTACAACGTTGGCCTGTTAAGAAATGAAGCTGAGGACCTGAGAAGCAGCCTTGAACGGATAAGGGAAGGCACAATAGTTATAAGGGTGCATGAGGCGCTTGCGCAGGACGTTGTCCCGCCGCACACCTCTTCCGCCGATGTGGCGGCTATAATAGACGATATGAGGGTGCAGGCGGCGGAAAACACAGCCGAAAAATTCGGAACTTTGCCTGAAAATACCGTTATAACAATAGATAAAGACGCTCTTGAAAAGGTCATTGACGATTCTTCCGACAGCGCCATGAGAAAATACATAAGGCTTTCGGCGGAACAGAATATCACTTCGGGGTCATTGGTCAGCCTCACATGCAATTCCTGGGACAGTTATCTGATTTACGGCGAAGGGGAAGCTATTTTAAGGCGCGTGGCCGAGCCGAACCTGGAGGGGTTCGACTCTGAGCAGTTTATGCATACTTTCCTGAGAGAATTGCGTTTTAAAGCCGTCAGGGACGGCGTCTCCCCGGACCCCGTCACAAATTTTGTCGGCTCGCTTGACGGGCAAAAATTTTATGAAGCCGTGGAAAAACTTGCGGAAATGAAATTTCCCGTTATAGTAAACGGGATAACAACGAAGGACATTTATACCGAAGGCCCCGTGTCCCTTCGGATTTTAATTGAGGAGTAGGATCTTATGTCAACTGCGCTTTATCGTCTTTATCGTCCGCAAAAATTCAGCGAAGTGGAAGGGCAGTCCTCCGCGGTGTCCGTGCTTGTAAAAAGTATTTCCGCAGGCCGCACAGCTCACGCGTACCTTTTTTCAGGGGCCCGCGGCTGCGGAAAGACCACCGTGGCCCGCATTACGGCGAAAGCCATCAACTGCGCTTCACCGGCGGATGACTATGAACCGTGCTGCAAATGTCCAAACTGCGTATCGACCGCTAACGGTGAAAACCTTGACGTCATAGAAATAGACGGAGCTTCAAACAACGGGGTCGAGGAGATAAGGGAGCTTAAAAGCCATGTCTCGCTCGCGCCGTTTAATTCCCGATACAAGGTCTATATAATAGACGAAGTGCATATGCTCTCCACGGCGGCTTTCAACGCCCTTTTAAAGACCCTCGAAGAGCCGCCCGGATACGTCGTGTTTATCCTTGCCACTACGGAACCTCATAAAATTCCGGTCACTATACGTTCACGCTGTCAACACATCCCTTTCCACAGGATACACTCTCTTGACATATTGCGCAGGCTTGAGTTTGTCTGCAAACAGGAAAAACTCGAATATGAGAACGAGGCCCTTTGGGAGATAGCAAGGCAGGCGGACGGGGCTTTGAGGGACGCTCTTTCGCTGTTGGATCAGGCGATGTCTTTCGGAAAAGGCGTGATCCTCCTTGATGACGTGTCCGCCCTGGTAGGCGGCGGCAGCCTTCCCGCCCTCCAACGCTGGCTGTCCGTGTGGAGAGACGGGGGGGGGGAGTCCTTCCTGCGGCTTAACGATATGTTCCGGAAAGGAGCTTCCCCGCAGCGCGTCATTGAAGAGCTCTTTTATATTTCAAGAAACCTTTGGATAGCAAAGGCGTTTGGGCATGAATGTCTGAAAGGCGCCGACATATCGAAAGAAGAATACGACTATACCGTTGAAGAATGTAAGTTATGGAGCCCGGATTCCCTTGAGCGTCTCATGCTGTTTTTAGCGAAACTTTTGCCGCAGGCCAGAGTCGGGATGAAAGCTGACGTCATAATCGGGATTTTGATGTCGCGAAGGGCGGAAATAATAAAGGGCGAAAGCGGTATTTCCAATATTCATTCTGAAACGCCCCGCAAACCTGAACCTGAGGTTCCAGTTGAAAGCAAAGCAAAAAATTCAGCCGTTGAAAATAATTTACCTAAAAGAGAAGCAAAGGAGATTATTGCTGCCAATAAAGGCCGTTCTGAAAAAGTAGACCCGCATTCGAGCAAATCCGTCATTTCATCCTTTAATCAAAATGATTTACTGGAGAAAGAAAATTTCAGCCCATTGGACGATGAAATCAGGCATAAGCTTCTTTTAAACTTGAAATCAAATGATTTTGCGATATTCTGCGCGCTGCTCGATTCCGAATTTTTCCATAGCTTAGAGCAAAATACGGCTTGCATTATCATCAAACATGATTATATTTTCCATTTTTTATCGGGAGAGAGAAATTATTTGATATGCGCTAAAACGATCAGGGAAGTATTTCCCGAATGTAAGCTGATGATAGTTTTTGAAGGCAGATCCTGTGAATATGGCGAAACGAGCAGATCCCAAAAAGCCGTAAAATCAGAGGAACCCGCCGCTCCTCCCCCATTTGCCGCGGAAGAACTCTCCGCCGCCGCCCCTCCCCAAATTTCCGCGCTTCATGAGGGGAGGAAAGGCTCAGTTGTGCATGACGCGGCGTACAACGCGATGAAATTTATGCGCGGGGAAATCGTTATGCACCGCGTGGCAAAGGCAAAGGAGAAGGCCGAAGAATTTGACAACTCCTGAATAAAACGGGCGGCAAATAAGCAGTGAGCCGCTGAACGAAGTGAAGCGTGCGATAAGCAGAGAGCCAACGAGCTTGCGAGTTGCGCGAATCGCTTAGTTTCTTCATCAGGCGGTTTTTTGCCGAAGCAATCCAGTTCTTTTGTCTTTTACGGTAATATTTTTTAATTAACAAAAACCACGACACGCCAAATTAAAATTTTTTTATAATATTATGATATAAGCATCATATTATCTTAATAAAACGAGAGGTATACAATTATGAGCCGTATTGTCATCGACTTGCCGGATGAAGATTTGCGTCTGCTCGACGTGATAAAGAATGTACAGAAAAAGCCCCGTGTTGAAATCATCCGCGCAGCCATCAGCGGTTATCTGGAAAACAACCGCGTCAGCGAAACGGAAAACGCTTTTGGTATCTGGCAATTGGAAAACGGAGACGGATTGACATTTCAAACAGCTTTGCGCGAGGAATGGCCTCAATGAGGCCGGTGTTGTTTGATACCTGTATCTTGATTGACTACCTGAATGGGGTCTTGCCGGCTGCTGATACCTTGAAGGAGTATTCCATAAATTCAGCAATCAGCGTAATCACATGGATGGAGGTTATGGTGGGGGCATTCCGGCTGAGCCATGAACAACAACAAGTTACGAGGCGTTTTCTGGCGCGGTTTGCTCAATTGCCGGTCAACGAATCCGTGGCCGAACTGGCGGTCGCAATACGCGCGCAACGTGGGATAAAACTTCCCGACGCCATCATTGACGCTACTGCACAGGTCGGTAATAGATTGCTGCTCACCCGCAACGTTAAAGACTTCAAAAATTCTCCTAGCGTGATATTTCCCTATACTGTCGGAGGCAGCGTCTGATTTTTATAACAAAAACCACGACACGCCAACTTTTCTTTTGAAACCGCGGGCGTCCCGCCCGCTTACGTAACGCCTGTAGATGACGCCATTCAGGCGGTGTTTTTTAGGGTGCTCGCATTTATTTTTTCAACAAAAAAGCGAAAAAAAACATTTTTTTTAACTTTTTTTAAAAAAAACACTTGACAAATCTCCACACATTCTTCATAATATGCCTCGCGCGTTACAGGAGCAATAAGTAACGTTTCAAATTAATGAAATAACTGAATTTTTATGGTAAATTGACAATTAGGCCTTGATAATAAACAGTTGATCAAGGAAGAAAGCAAACAAAGCTTTGACTCGTTCATAAGTATTCCCGAAGGCACGAAAGGCAGGTGTAACCCCCGACAGCCATAACGGACAGATGAACGTTGATAAGGCGGGCTTTTGCGAAAATATCCAGGAGATATGCGGAGGTTTAGGAAAAAACCACTATTTACGAGCGGAAGGGAACGAGGAAACTTTGGCTTAGTGGTGGGGGTTTGCCTCGATTTTTGCCTCTGTCCTTTGGAGAGATTTTTTGCAGACGACCGCGGAAATAAATGTTTAATTGTAAAAAACAAAAAACGAACTTCCTTACTTTGCAATTAAACAACAATGCAAAAACGTAGCAAAAAATCAAAATTCCAAGGGGGAAAAATAATAATGAAGAAATTTGCAGCATTTTTTGCGGTAGTAGTTCTTATCGCTGTAGCGGCTCCTGCGTTTGCCGCGACGAACCCGTTCATGGACGTTCCCATGAACAGCTGGGCATATGACGCGGTGGCGCAGCTTGCGTCCAGAGGCATACTTTCCGGCTATCCTGACGGCCTTTACAGAGGCAGACAGCCGATGACGCGTTACGAAGCGGCTTCGATGGTTGCTCGTTCGCTTGCGGTCGTTGATTTGACGAAGGCGAGCAAGCAGGACGTTGACATGCTGAAGAGACTTGTGGTTGAGTTC
>Ga0099364_10006930_pt1 | contig 16339 bp, 15 predicted proteins | sample TergutTh196P3_FD_73070 | JGI IMG/M metagenome (GOLD analysis project Ga0099364, IMG submission 73070) | Microcerotermes parvus P3 segment gut microbial communities from Pointe-Noire, Republic of the Congo - Th196 P3 | ecosystem: Host-associated > Arthropoda: Insects > Digestive system > Gut ...
AAAGGGCGTATTATGCGCCTTCGTTCGGTCAGTTCCGTGTCAGTAGCCGGAATTCCCTCTCTGCGTCGCACAACACGCCCTTTTTTCTCACGTTGTGCTGTCATTCCGGCAAGGTCTTCGGTAGGTTCTGACTTTTAACCTTAAGAATGAAAAAATGTGAATAATTTCCCAAAACTATTGCATTTTTTGATGTAATGGTATATACTGGCTGTCGCGCGCAGTGTTCCGTGTTCCGGCAAATGGGTTGACATTTGGCAAAACTTCGGTTAAAATAAAATCGGGTTTTACATTGAACGAAAAACGGAAGTGGTTGCGTGTATATAAATCGACATCTTGAGCAGGTAGTTTTGCGTGCAAATGATACGTCGCCGGTTGTTATTGTGACCGGCCCGCGGCAGGTCGGCAAGACTACGATGCTGAAAAAACTGGCGGGAAAGGGACGCGGGTACGTGTCTCTATCCTCGCGGATTAATCGTGAGATGGCGATTAATGAGCCGGAGTTGTTCCTTCAGCGGTATCCGCCGCCGGTATTGATCGATGAATTTCAATATGCAAAAGAACTGCTGCCCCATATAAAAGCCATTGTCGACAAAAACAAGCGAAACGGCGACTATTGGCTGTCCGGGGCGCAGATTTTTCATATGATGAAGCAGATCAATGAAAACCTCTCCGGACAAGTGAGCATCGTTCCGATGCAGGGATTATCGACCGGCGAAATCCTAAAAGAGCGATGCGGAGAGTTTACCGTTGATCCGTCCGAGTGGCAAAAGCGGGCTGAGACACGAAAACCGCAAAACCTCGAAGAGATTTATATTAGGATTTTTAAAGGCGCGATGCCAAGGGCATACAGCGGAGCTTTTAACCGGGAGGCGTTCTACAGCTCTTATGTCGAAGACTATCTGCAAAAAGACGTCAGGGATTTGACGCAGGTTGTGGACGAGGTGGCCTTTTTACAGTTCATGACAGCCTGCGCAGCGCGGACAGGATTGCTACTGAACTACGCAGAGCTTGCTAAGGATGTGGGCATAAGCCCGCCTACGGCGAAGCAATGGCTCTCAATACTTCTGGCGTCAGGTATTATTACGAGGGTTGGGCCTTATTTTCACAACGCCCTCAAAAGGATTGTCAAGGCGCCGAAAATGTACTTTATGGATACCGGCTTATGCGCATATCTGACAAGGTGGGACTCCCCAAAGACATTGGAGATATCCGCGATGAACGGGCAAATTTTTGAAACTTATGTTGTCGGCGAAGTAATCAGAAGTTATTACAACGTTGGAATGCGGCCGCCGATCTCCTACTACCGGGATACCGATCAAAAGGAAATAGATCTTATATTTGAAGTGAACAATGTTATATATCCATTTGAGATTAAAAAAACCGCATCACCAAATAAAGCCGACGTGCGGCATTTCGATAAGCTAAAAAAGACGCAGAAAAAAATTGGAACCGGCGGCGTCATAAGCATGACCGACAATGTATATCCGATTAAGAAGGACAACTATCATGTGCCGGTGTGGTTGATATAGGGTATTATTAACAGGGCATCCGAAATTTTCTTCGCGCGGACGCCCTGTTTTTTACTTGTCACTTACTATAAAACTTCTTTTCGTACTCCTCGCGGTTCATGGCGCCTTCGAAAAACAGCGCGATACAGCCGGGACCTACATGCGCCCCTATGACGGGCCCCATCATTTCGATCACGAATTCCCTGACGCTGATCGACGATTTAATCATTTCGGAAAGCTTTTGGGCGTCCTCAAGGCAATTTGAATGGATGATGACTACTGTGTCAAGATTCGCGTTGGGTTCGAGGCTCCGCTTCATCTGGCTTACAAGGGTTTCCAAAGCCGCCTTGCGCCCGCGAACCTTATCCTTGAGCTTTAGCGTTCCGTCCGGCGCGACATTGAGCAGGGGCTTGATGCCTATTATCGATCCGGCGACGGCGGATAGCTTGCTGAGCCTCCCGCCGCGATGCAGATACATGAGGTCGTCTACGGTGAAGAGGGAGAGGCAGCTATGCTTTTTTTCCTCCAGCCATGCCGCGGTTTCGGCAACAGACAGGCCTTCCGCGCGCTTTTTTATTGCCAGAATGGTTACCAGCCCGGCGCCGCCGGAGGCATTGGTGCTGTCTACTGTGAAGATGTTACAGTCGGGATGCTTTTCTTTGACTTCCTGCAAAGCGATAACTGAGTTCTGGTATGTCCCCGAAAGACCGCTGCTCAGGGTAATTACCAGAAGCTCCTTGCCTTGGGTTGCGTATTCCGTGAAGACTTGGATATACGACTCCGGATTGATGAGTGTCGTTCCGGCAACGCTGCCGTCCCGCAGCGCGTTGTAGAACTCTTTGTCCGTGATTTCCTGCCAGCGGCCCTGGCTGTGCTGCGTTTCGTCGAGATGGAACGGGATAGGTATTATCGCGACATTGTTTTTGTCCAAGTATTCCTGAGGCAAATCGCAGTTTGTGTCGACCAGAATCGTAAAGGAGCTCATATTTTTATCCCTTTCAAAAAATAATGACTACATGCTAACATGAATTTTAAGCGTAATTATTAAATATTTGGAAACAATGACATATTTCCCGAAGAAAATATGTCTTTGGTTCACTTGAGTTCAACGGGTTCGTTGTCTTCCATTTTGATGGTTTGCGGGTGATATACGCGCTTCTCGGAGGGAATAAAGCCGCTGACTGTCGTCAATGGGTAGATCCATGTATACGGCCCGATGTGCGTCCCCGGCAAGGTGACGGAGTTTGCTCCGAGGCGTGAGGAATCACCTAAAATGACTCCGAAATATGAATCGCCGACCCCGCAGACGCCGCCGGGGGTTTTCAGCATTATATCGCGCTGGTCGAACCTGCGGTTCGCGGTTATGACGCCGGAACCTATTCGCGCCGAAGCGCCGAGGACGCTGTCGCCGACAAAGGCCAGACTCGCGACCTTTGCGCCGCCGAATAAAACGCTGTGCTTGACTTCGCTTCCGTGCCCAACCGAACAATTATCCCCGATAACGGTATACGGCCTGATTATTGCGCCGGGCATAAGCTCGCAGCCCTTGCCAATATATACAGGGCCGATGATAGTTACATCGTTGTAGATCACCGTACCCTCGCCTATGTGGTAATTCCCGTAATAATGGACGTTGCCACCCTTGAGCGTACCGAAATTCTCAGCCGCATTGCGAGCTGTAAGGAGTTCTGAAAGCAAAGGCTTTACCCCGGCCAGCACCTCGTACGCGGCGCAGCCTTCATCCATAAGCTCCGGCAGCGGCAGCCTTTCCGGTTTTTTGAAATAATAACCTGATTCTATTGTCATAGTAAATACACCTCCAAATTTTCTCTTGCAGTATATAGTTATTCTCAGAGATTTACAATATTTTTCTGTTGACTGTAAGCGCGGCTTGGAATAGAATAAAATAAAATGAAAGTAAGTGGAAGCATGAGACATACAGGCGTCCTTACGCGCCAAGTCTTCGACGGCAGAAGGCTATCCCATGCGTATATCGCAAACGGAAGCCTGGCCGATGACCTCGCTATGGCGGTTGTGTGCTCCGGGCAGGGAGAGAGGCCGTGCCTGAGTTGCGCCCACTGCGGAAAGGCGTCGCGCCGCATCCATCCTGATATCACTTTCGTGGGAAGGCTGCCGGATGCTCGTGGAATTGCCGTCGATCAGATACGCGAGTTGAAAGAGGACGTTATCATTGTACCTAACGAATCGCAGAAGAAGGCATATGTTATTCTTGAAGCGGATTTGATGAACACTGCGGCGCAGAACGCATTGCTGCGTGTGCTTGAGGAACCGCCGTCGCATACGGTGTTTGTTTTAAGCACGGATAACCCCGCCGCGCTTCTGCCGACTGTGCGTTCGCGCTGTACGCGGCTCAAAGGACCCCATGAAGATGAAACCGCAGATTCCGCCGCTTTGGATATGGCAAACAGGTTTTTTGACGCGCTCAATGGAGGCAACGCCCCGCTCATTCAAGTCATGTTCCAATTGGAGAAACTCGACAAAGAAGAATTCGCGGCTTTCCTGGCAGCAGCGCGGGAGCAGACGGCAGCGATGCTCAGAATGCCCCTGTCTGACGCTGCGGGAATGCCTCCTGACGCGCTTTTGAAAGCTGAAGACCTGTTTGTCAGGGCAGGTGAGCTGATTGAGCTTAACGTAGGCGTAGGTCATATATCCGGTATGATATGCGCGAGTTTTATAACAGAAAGTAGGCAAAGCATTGACAGAAGTAATTAGTGTTCGTTTTAACAACAGAGGAAAGGTGTACTTTTTTGACCCTGATGGGCTGTCAGTCCAAAAAGGTGAACATGTCATAGTTGAAACAGCAAAGGGCCTTGAGTACGGAGAGTGTACCCACGGGAACCATATGGTCAGCGACGGCGCGGTAGTCAGGCCGTTGCGGTCTGTCGCGCGCATCGCGACCGAATCCGACAAAATGAGCGCGGAAGCGGGGAAGGAAAAGAAAAAAGAAGCCTTCGACTATTGCCTGAAAAAAATCGAGGATTTTGAGCTGGATATGAAGCTGGTGGATGTTGAGTACGGATTTGAAGGGAACAAGATACTCTTTTTCTTTACCTCAGAGGGGCGGGTTGACTTCAGGGAACTGGTAAAGGATCTTGCGGGAATGTTTCGGACCCGTATTGAGCTGCGCCAGATCGGAGTCCGTGACGAGGCAAAAATGCTTGGGGGGCTTGGTATCTGCGGGAGGGCGTTCTGCTGCTCACAGTTTCTCGGTGAATTTCACCCTGTTTCAATTAAAATGGCGAAAACACAAGGATTGTCGCTGAATCCCACAAAGATATCAGGCACATGCGGCCGTTTGATGTGCTGCCTGAAATATGAGGAGGGCGCATATGAGGATCTTGTGAAAAAAGCGCCCAAAATAGACGCTTTCGTCGAAACGCCGTCCGGCAAAGGTTCGGTGGTCAATGTTAATCTGCTTCGCGGCAACGCCAAGGTGAGACTGGAGGACGGCATTGATACGACATTGAAAACCTTTAACTTCGACGAGCTTGACGTACTTGGCGGAAAAGGGCGCAGGGCGGAGTATATTGCGGCAAAAGCAGAAGGGAAGCTTGAGGAAGCCGGTTTTACGGTTACACCGCCGCCTTCAATCAGAACCTCCCTTCAAACAACGCCAACTGCCGCGCCCGTCAATGCGCAGACTGCTGCGACGCCAAAAAAGCAAAGTGATTCAAATGAGCGCAGATCTTGGGCCGAGCCAAGAAAAAAAGCCGGAGCCTCCGGGGACGACCATCCCGTGAAGGAGCATGAAAAACAAGGTAAAGCGCCGCGCGGACAGTCGAATGAAGGCGTCCAAAGTAAAAAGCCATTTGTCAAGAGGCACAAAGGGCCGCGGGGGAAGAGCAGAAATAATGATCAAAACTGAGAGGCGTGTTCGCATAAGGTCTTTAAGTCGTTTCTATTAGACCGTAGTCGCCTTTTTTGCGTCTGTATACTATGGAGAAGGCGTCGTCCCTATCTTGGTTTTTAAACACAAAGAATTCGTGCTCAAGCAGATTCATCTGGAGAACGGCTTCCTCCGGGGTCATCGGTTTTATAGGGAACATTTTTGTGCGGACAATATGAAAGTCCGGCTCGTCATCCTCCGGCGCATCATGCTTTACCTGAGAGGAGTGGTCGCGCTCAAAGGCAACGTCGCGAAGCCGTTTTTCCAGTTTGGTTTTATGTTTGCGGATTTGTCGTTCTATTGCGGCGACCGCAGAGTCGATTGACGCCTGCATATCGCTTGTCACCTCGGTTACGCGGTGGTACATGCCGTTATTCTTTATTGTTAATTCGGCTATATAGCGACCGCGTTCGACGGTAAATGTGATAAACGCTTCAGATTCAGATTTGAAGAAACGATCCAGCTTGCCGATTTTCCTCTCCGCGTATTCGCGCAGTTCGTCTGTGATTTGGACTTTCTTCTCGGTAATTGTGAATTTCATACGTTCCAGCTCCTATTCTTACTTGTTTTATATTGTAAATTATAATATTTAAATCGGTCAATTCTCAACTTTCCATTGCACTTCCTCACGGGTCGCAAGCGCATCCCCGACTTTGTAGATATCTCCTGCCCCTACAGTAACGATGATATCGCCTTCCCGCGCGATGGCGGCGACTTGATCTGTAAGCTCGGGTATTGTAGCGCAGAAACGAGCGCCCGGTATGGCGCCGGCCAGGTCAGCGGAGGATATGCCAATGTCATTTTTCTCACGCGCGGCATAAATCTCTGCCAGAAACGCGATGTCCGCACGAGACAATTCTTTTACAAAGTCTGAAAACAAAGCTTTCGTTCTGGAGAATGTGTGCGGCTGGAACACAATTATGACACGCCGGTAATTGAGGGAGGAGACCGTGTCCAGCAGCGCACGCAGTTCCATAGGATGATGCGCGTAGTCATCGTACACGTCCGCCCCGTTAAAGCTGCCTTTGTAGTCAAAACGTCTGCCTACCCCGGAGTAGCCGTAAAGCCCCCTCTCGATCGCTTCCGCCGGTATTTCGGCGGCAATCGCGGCGGCGGCGGCGGCCAGCGCGTTTTTCAGATTGTGAAGCCCCGGGATCCTTAGCGTTATTTTGCAAAAAGGCTTGCCGTCATACAAAACATCAAGCGATGGGCGCCACCCGGCAGCGTTCATGTTCGCCCCGCGTACCAAAGCGTTCTTGTTGAAACCAAAGGTGAACAGCCGGCGTTCCAGCGGGGCCAAGGCGTCCATAGTGTTCGGGTCGTCCCCGTTGCAAACAATATGGCCGCTGTCCGGAACGAGAGATGCGAATTTTCTAAAAGAGCTTTTCAGTTCGTCGATATCGCGGAAAAAATCCAGATGGTCGGCGTCGACGTTTAAAACGACAGCGACAGTGGGGAAAAAACTGTGAAATGAATTATAGTATTCGCAGGATTCAAGGGCAATAACGTCGCCTTTGCCGAGGCGGTATCCCGATCCGAGAAAAGGCAGCGTTCCGCCTACCATAATAGTCGGATCCGTACCGGCGGCGAGCAAAATACTCGTGACCATCGACGTTGTAGTTGTCTTTCCGTGGACGCCGGCAATGCAAACAGCTTTTTTATAATCACGCATAATGTATCCCCATGCCTGCGCGCGTTCAAAAACCGGTATACCCTGCTCCCGGGCGGCAATAATTTCGATGTTATCCTCACGCGCCGCAGCGGTGCGAATGACAAAGCCCACCCCGCGAACGTTATCGGCGGAGTGACCGATTGAAATGCTTATGCCAAGGGAGCGGAGCCTGCTGACGGAATGGCTGTCGCTGATATCAGACCCGGTAATACTGAGGCCCATCCCATGAAGGATCTCCGACAGCGGAGACATGGAAACCCCGCCTATTCCAACAATGTGACATGGTTTTCCGCTTTTCATGTACTGCTCAAACTGTTCAAATTCACCCAAACTCATAAATGAACCTCTGCGGCAGCCGGTTCGGCGTCCGCCGCACTTTACTCTAGCATCGAAAACCTATTATAATACCATCAACACTATTTTACAACAACAATTTGATTTGAATTTTTGGGGCTGTTAAAATGAAACGTAAGCTGATCAATATTCTGGTAGAGTTCTATTGGGTAATAGAGATGCTATTTATTGTGGCAGTGATACTCTTGCTTTTACATTATGTGAATGTAAATGATTTGGAAGATGCGTTTTGGGAGTTTACAAACCAATTCAATCCAATAGTACCGGCAATTGTGCTGTTCTTCATCCTGTTTATTCCCCCTGCGGTCATAAAATACCTTATCAACAACTGGTATGTTATGAAGCTGAAAAAAACCTTGTCTATCGACGTTATTCACGAAAGAATCCGTGTTCAGGAGAAGCTGCTGAAGGCATATATCCTTGATCAAGATGACGGCGACGTTCCAAAAAGAATGGTCAAGTCAAAAATGATGATATTATACACGCTGGCGCTTGGACACATAAATCTTGGAGAATATAAAACTGCCCTTAACTCTTTGAAAAGGGCAACCATACTGTCCGTGCGGCTGAGAACCGGGGCGGACGATTTATTAGCGGAAGGGGCGGCGCTAAGCGTCGCCAATAAATGCCTTATCTGGGAGGCTGTCGCTTTAGGGGCTTTGGGAGAATTCGACAAAGCCTTGCGGAGGATAGGGCGGTTTTCGTCACGGATGCATAAACTGAATAAAACAGACCGTGCCACAGTATTGCTGGCGCAAACTGAAATAGCCGTACAGACAGGCGACATCGCGGCAGCACGTGAGTACCACAGGAAGCTGGATGAGGAAATACGGGAACTGGCGGTAAAGTATAACCGGCCTGACTTGGTGTATGATTCGGTATTGTTCGACGGGATATTGGACAAGCATGAAGGGAAGGCCGATTCCGCACGGAAGAAGCTGGAGAGCGTGTTGAAAAACACTACCAGCGAAGGCAACAGGCTTCGGGCGGAGAGGGAGCTTAGCGGGGGGACGGGTTTTGAGAGGGGAGAGGTTGGAGAGGAGAGAGGAGAGAGGAGAGAGGAGAGTGGGGAGTTTAGAGTTGAGAGTGGGGGATTGAGAGTTGAAAGTGGGGAAGTTAGAGTAGAGAGTGGAGGATTGAGAGAGGAGAGTGGGGAGACGGGAGATGAGGTGGGTAATAGTGGTGGTTTAGTGGACGTATTGCCCGGCTGGGGCCCGGGGCGCGACTTGTTCACGGCCGACGCGCAGATTCCCCAAATCACATTTAACTCCATCACAAATTCTCATGTAGGTGATGAGCGTAACTTCTGCAATATCCGTGAGAGCGGCTCGCAAAATCTCTGGTCGGCAAATGTTGAGGCATTCCCGGGCAAAGAATACTACATCCGTATCTTCATACACAATAATGCCACAGATAATCTCGGGCTGATAGCGGAAAATGTCAGAGTAATGATCCATGTGCCGGTTGTAATGGGAAAGATCGTTGACGCGCATGGTATTATAGAATCGGATAACGCCGTGCCAAGCCGCATTTGGGACGGCGTCAGGATGTATAGTGACCGGCAATTCGAAATCAAGTATGTACAAAACAGTGCGCATCTAATTAACAAACAGTTTCCCAATGGCGTCTCCATACCGGACAGCGTCTTCACTAAACAGGGCGCCCTTGTCGGATTCGGGCAGCTTGACGGGCGAATCCCGGGCGGTTTTCAGTATGCGGGATATTTGTTTGTCAAAGTTGTGATACTCGGCTGAGACTTTTTCCTGTTGCCCGAAATGGTAATATGTGGTATGCTTCAGGAAAAGTTATGAAGCGCGGCAAATATACAACAAAGGAATCGCAATGAATGAATATTGACGCACCGTGGCTGAAATCCTACGGCGACGTGCCGCACAGCCTTGAGTACCCGGACTGCTCAATGGCCCATCTGATACTAAGCGCAGCAGAAAAACATCCGGATACTACCGCGCATGATTTTTTTGGCTGCAAGCTGAGCTACAGGGAATTTGCCGAAGAGATAATTATGTGCGCCCGCGGGCTGAAGTCAGCGGGCATACAGCGCGGAGAACGAGTGACCATATGTATGCCAAATACTCCCCAGGCAGTCATTATGTTTTACGCGGTAAACCTTATCGGCGCCGTCGCGAACATGGTTCATCCGCTGTCGGCGGAGGAAGAGCTTGTGCGCTACATAAACGACAGCCGGAGCGTTGCCATACTTACCTTGGATCAATTCGCTGAAAAGCTTGAGGAAATACTGCCCAGGACGCAAGGGAAAACACTCATCCTGACCGGGATTGAAGACGGTCTGAGCGGGGCAAAAAAGCCCTTGTACAGGCTGACAAAGGGCAGAAAGATCAAACGGCGCCCCTCGGGCGGAAAACTGCTGAGATATACCGACCTTTTAGATCGCGGACGGAGCTTTGCCGGGGACTGGGACGCGAAAACAGGCGGAGGGGACGTTGCCGCGATTATGTACAGCGGGGGGACTTCCGGCACGACGAAAGGCATACTGCTGACAAACCTGAACTTCAACGCCTTGGCTATGCAGACGGCTGCGGCGGGAGACTGTGTTGTTCATGGGCATAAAATGCTTGCGATCATGCCGTTATTCCACGGGTTTGGTTTGGGCGTATGCATTCACACGGCCCATGTCGCGGCAGCCACGGCAATCCTTGTCCCGCAGTTTTCTATCCAGTCATACGGGCAGCTTCTTAAGAAGCACAAGCCGCACTATATTGCCGGTGTGCCGACGCTTTATGAGGCGCTTCTGCGTCTGAAGAGCATTGATGATCTGGATATGTCGCAGCTCGAAGGCGTATTTTGCGGAGGGGATTCCCTGACAGTGGAGCTTAAACGAAAAGTTGATGCGTTTTTGCGTGCCCACGGCGCGTCGGTGCAGGTACGAGAGGGCTATGGGCTTACCGAATGCGTCACCGCGAGCTGCCTGACCCCCCGCGACTTCCACAGGGAGGGGAGCATTGGAATACCGTATCCGGACACGTACTATAAAATCGTGCGCAGGGGAACCCCGGAGCCGCTCCCTTACGGTGAGGAAGGAGAGATTGTCCTGACCGGCCCGACGATGATGAAAGGTTACGATGGAAATGAAGAGGAAACGGCGCAGGCGCTCCAAGTCCATCCGGACGGCCTCGTCTGGCTCCATACCGGCGATCTGGGCATGATGGATGAAGACGGCTTTTTATATTTTCGCCAGCGGATTAAGCGTATGATAGTATCATCCGGTTACAGCATATATCCTTCTCAGCTTGAAAACGCGATTGAATCGCATGAGGATGTGCTTATAAGCTGCGTAATTGGCGTCCCTGACGAGTATAAAATGCAGCGGGTCAAGGCGTTTATCGTCCTGCGCGACGGGCTTGAGCCAACCGATGATATCAAAGCGTCGATACTTGCGCATTGCCGCAAAAATATTGCCAAATACGCAATGCCCGGTGAATTTGAATACCGGCCCAGCCTACCGAAGACCATGATCGGAAAGGTTGCGTACTTGGAGCTTGAGAAAGAGGAGGCGGCGCTTGGGTTGAGAGTTAAAAGTTAAGAGTAAAGAGTTGTGAGAGGAAAGAGGAGAGTTGATAGTGGAGAGAAAGATCAGCTTTTTTAACGATATGGAATCGAAGATCCCGCGTGGAGGGGTGCGGACCCGATTTGCGCCCAGCCCTACCGGATTTATGCATGTGGGTGGGCTGCGCACGGCGCTTTACGCTTTCCTGATTGCCAGGAAAGCCGGCGGGACGTTTATTCTGCGTATTGAAGATACGGATAAATCGCGCTTTGTCGAGGGTGCGACTGAGATTATAATTGATACGCTTAAAGGAGCCGGACTGCATTACGACGAAGGGCCTGATATCGGCGGGCCTGCCGCACCCTACACACAGAGCGAGCGCCGGGAGCTTTACGGGCCATATGCGCAGTTACTATGCGAAAAAGGCGCGGCGTATTACTGTTTTTGCTCTGAGAGCGACGAACGAATTGGAGTCCGTGTGGATGATCCATGCAGGGAGACGCCTTACGAGAGTGCGCTCAGTCGTGTTGCGGCGGGTGAGATGTTTGTCATCCGAATGAAGGCGCCTCGTGAGGGGGATACTATTGTTTCGGACATGGTTTTTGGGGAGATTACTACGCCTAATGACATTATGGATGATATGGTTCTCCTAAAGGGCGACGGTATGCCGACATATAACTTCGCCAATGTCGTTGACGATCACCTTATGGGCATCACGCATGTTCTGCGCGGGAGCGAATACATTAGCTCGGCGCCGAAATACAATCTGCTGTATGAGGCTTTCGGATGGGAGATACCGGCTTATATCACCGTTTCCCCTGTCATGCGGGACGCACAGAATAAGCTCTCAAAACGGAGCGGCGACCCGACGTATGACGATTTACTAAACCGGGGTTATTTGCCGGAAGCGGTGCTGAACTACGTCGCGCTTCTCGGCTGGAGTCCGGGTGGGGAGCGTGAGCTTTTCACGCTGCCTGAGCTATTGGAGGTTTTCGATATCGGCGGGATATCAAAATCCCCCGCGATCTTTGACGTTCAAAAGCTGAACCATTTCAACAGCGAGTACATACGAGCGATGCCTCCGGATGATTTTGCCGGAGCTGCTCAGCCGTATATACGGCAAGCCATAAAGAATGAAAATATCTCCGCTGCCGCCGTCGCGTCGATACTTCAGGCGCGCTGCGAAAAGCTGAGCGATATACCGGAAAAAGTTGACTTTTTCGACGAATTGCCGGAGTATGCGGCGGATTTATATGTACACAAAAAGTCAAAAACAGACGAGGCGGTATCCCTTGTCATGCTCAGGGCTGCCCTTGCCGCCCTTGAAACGCTGACGGAAACGCAATGGACCGGTGAGGTTATTCACGGCACGCTCACTGCCGAAGCGGAAACGCAGGGGGTCAAAAACGCGACGCTTATGTGGCCTGTGCGTATTGCGGTATCCGGCAGGGCTGTTACGCCCGGCGGAGCTGTTGAAATTTGCTGGATACTCGGCCGCGACGAAACGCTTCGGCGTATAGCGGCGGGAATAAAAAAACTGGGAGAGGCATGTTTATGAATAAGACGATAAAAAAGCTGCTTTTGGCATTTACGCTTCTGTGCATAGTCTTACTTATAGTCTTTTCCGCAGAGTTGTTCTTATTGAACAGAAGCACAGAACCCACAGTAATCAGACAGACGCCGCCGCCCAGTGAAAGCCCGCCTTCCGAAACGGAGGATGTGCCAAACAACGGTGAAAACGGGCCGAATGAAGATACGCCGCCGTCGATTCAGCCGCCGGCGGAGCCGCCGGGAACGCGGCACGAGCTGATGATTGCGGATGATGTAAGGCTCCTGCTCTACGCAGACGAGGAGTTGTTTGAGTATTCTGACGATATGGAATTGCTCTGGGAGTTTTCGCATATAGGAAGCGAGACTCAACTTCAGATAGGTCTGGCCCTGTTATTGGAGGGGGCGGAGACGTTCGCGGAGACAATGCTGCTTGGATACCTTGACGGGGGAGAATCAACGGTCGAGGGTGTGAGGCCAATCGGGCAGTCAATGCTCAGCGGCGTTTACGTCTCGGGAGAAATTGGCGCGGAAACATATTCGGCGTGGGTCTGCTCTATACCCTCAGACGTCGTGGAACACTTTGGGGTATATTTTGTTTTCAATCACAGCAATGAAGAGCACAGAGACGCGGTCTTTACAATACTCGACACCCTGCAAATGGTTATTTTAAGAGTTGATGTTGATGATGAAACGGATGAAGATATTGGCGGTGAGAGTTGAGTTGAGGAGAGAGGAGAGAGGAAAGAGGAGAGGGGGGCGTTGTTTGTTTTGCGGTACGGCGGGTCGTATGGTGAGAGAAGATTTTTTGCATAAAAAAAGGGGCGCCCGTGTGCGCCCCCTCTTTAGTTTTCCAGACAGTTTCCTTACTATGCAATGCACTGTGACTCGGAACAACTCTTTCCTCTCTCCTCTCCTATACGTGTTGCGCCTCGAGATCGAGCAGGGCTTGTTTTACGCCCAGCCCGCCGCCGTAGCCTACCAGCTTTTTGTTTGAGCCGATAACACGGTGGCATGGAATAATAATGCTGATCGGGTTTTTCCCGTTTGCGGCGCCGACAGCACGGCAAGCCTTGACGTTTCCCGCCGCTTCCGCCTGCTCCTTATATGAGCGTGTCTGACCATACGGGATAGCAAGGAGCGCGTCCCATGCTTTTTTCTGAAACTGCGTTCCGATGGGATTGAGCGGCAGGTCAAAATCCTTGCGGCTTCCATCGAAATACTCCCGCAGCATATTTATCGCCTGTGCTATAAGAGGCGTTTCTTTTTTTTGAGTGCCGTCAACAGGCCGAAAAGCCACGTCGGTAATAAAGCCATCAGATTCCGCGATATATATACGCCCGATGGGGGAATCGTATTGGTATGAATACTTCATAGGCTAGAATCCAAGATTCAGGCCGCCTGTGAGTTTTGACATGCTTTCGCTCATGCTCTCGTCAGCTTTGCGTATCGCCTCGTTGACTGCGGCGACGATCAAATCCTGAAGCATTTCAACGTCCTCGGGATCGACCGCGTCCGGCTCTATGACAAGCTGAGTCAGTTCGCGCTTACCGCTGACTGTCGCAGTCACGGCTCCGCCGCCGGCTTGCGCCGTATATGTCTTTACTTCCATTTCTTCCTGCATTTTCAGCAGATCCGCCTGCATTTTCTGCGCTTGTTTCACCATATTCATGTTCATGCCGCCGCCGCTGTAGCCGCCGCCTCGGAATCCACCTTTTGCCATACTAAACCTCTCCTTCAAATTTTACATTATCAAACGCTTTCAGGCGATCAAGCTTATCATGCCGAAGCTTTTCATCGCCGGAGCTTGTTTCCACACGGAGAACGACCTCGCGCCCGAGGGTTTTGCGCGCTGCTTCCTTGAGCACGCCGGAAATGGTACTTGATTCGATTGAGTTGATTGTGAACGGGCATCCGGAGCGGATAATCAGAGAACCGTCCTGAAGCTCAGCCTGAACTTTGTTTTTGTCGCCCAGCAGTGCATGAACAGGTGCGTCATCTTTCAGGAGATGCAATATATCCTGCCAGAAATCGGCGCCGCTTTCTATCGGTGATGCGGGAGGCGGCGCTTGCGCTTCACGCTTATCCGGAACCGGTAATACAGGAGTGTCGCCGGGAACGTCGGAAACGCTTGGGACTTCTGAGCCGCCGGGAATGTCGGAAATGTCTTGAACGCAGGGAACACCGGAAACGTCTGAGCCGCTAAGAATGCCGTGAACGTCAGAACCGCCGGTAATGTCAGGGATTACGGGGGCTTTGGAAACGTCTGAAATTTCGCGAACATCTGAGCCGCCGGGGACTGCCGGAGCTTCGGAAACGCCCTCCCCTGCGGCGGGCGTGCCGGAGGAGGATGGCGGCCGGCTCTCTGCCGGAGACGCCAAAGACGCCGGAGACGCCGAGGACACCGAGGATGCCGGAGACGCCGGGGATGCCGGTGATGATATTTGAGGAGACTGCCGGACATTACGAGAGATGCCACATTCCAACTCTCCCCTCTCCTCTCTCCTCTCTCCTCTCTCCTCTCCTCTCCCCCCCGCAGCGCAGAGCCTAATAACGCACATTTCCGCAGTGATCTTTACGCTTCCTCCGCGTGAAAGGCTGATTAACGCTTCTCGTATAAGATCAAGGCCGGCAAGCAATCTCTCCGGCGGCAGTTTTGCCGATAACTTGGAGAGTTCAGCGCCGGTAAATCCGCCGCCGAGCAGCGGCGAGTTTTGCGAGAGTTTATAGATCAGTATGTCCCGCGCCAACGCGGCAAGCTCATTAAGAAGAGAAACCATATCCCTGCCGTCGCTATATAGCTTGTCGAGAATATCAAGGGCCGACTCAATATTACTGCCGGCGACCGCCTCCGCAAGACTCAGAAGCTCGCGCCGGCCGGAAAGCCCGATTGTGTCAAGCACACGAGGCAAATCGACCAGAGTATCGGAGGCGCACTGGTCGAGAAGCGAAAGCGCGTCGCGCATTGAACCATCGGCAAGAGCCGAGAGTCTTTCAGCGGCGTCCGAAGTCAGATTCAAGCCTTCTTTTTCCGCGACGCTATTGAGCCGGGCGGCTATCACGGAGGGGGAGAGGCGTTTGAATGAGAACCTCTGGCAACGGGACATTATCGTTGCCGGAACTTTATGCAGTTCGGTTGTGGCGAGTATGAAAATAAGGTGCTGAGGGGGTTCTTCGAGTATTTTCAGCAGCGCGTTGAACGCTGCGTTTGAGAGCATGTGAACCTCGTCAACAATATAAACGCGCTTTGATACGGAGGCAGGGGAAAAAACAGCTTCCTCACGCAGAGCGCGCACGTTGTCTACACCGTTGTTTGAAGCGGCGTCAAGCTCCAGCACATCGAGGACGGCTCCGCTTTCAATGCCGGCACAGGACGAGCATTTGTTGCATGGGTCGCCCTCTACGGGCGTTTGACAGTTAACGGCGCGCGAGAGTATTTTGGCGCAAGTCGTTTTGCCTGTGCCGCGGGCGCCTACGAACAGGTACGCGTGGGACAGCCTTCCGAGGATTATCTGGCGCCGCAGAGTTTCTGTTATATGCTCCTGCCCCGAAACGTCAGAAAAGCTGCGAGGCCGGTATTTTCTGTATAAAGCCTGATACACGCCCAAGACCTCCGGCCTTAAAGATTCGAGATAAAAAAGAGGGCGACGGTTGCACACCTACCTTTGAAGATGTGATATACCCGCTTGCCTGACAGCCAGCTCGGAACCGGTTGCCTCGCGGCACACGCAAGGTTTCGCTTAATGCTGCTCGGTTCCCCGCCTGACATGGTTCACGAATTTACGTTGCGCGAGACCGGCTCCCCATCGCCCCCTCTCCCGGGC
>Ga0099364_10006931_pt1 | contig 16338 bp, 9 predicted proteins | sample TergutTh196P3_FD_73070 | JGI IMG/M metagenome (GOLD analysis project Ga0099364, IMG submission 73070) | Microcerotermes parvus P3 segment gut microbial communities from Pointe-Noire, Republic of the Congo - Th196 P3 | ecosystem: Host-associated > Arthropoda: Insects > Digestive system > Gut ...
AAAAGAAAAAGTTCGCTGCATCGACTTGCTTTCCGTTACCACCACAATGGAGGTGGGGGTTGATATCGGTTCTCTTCAAGCTGTGGTGGACGCCAACATGCCGCCGCAGCGCTTCAACTACCAACAGCGGGTGGGGCGCGCGGGAAGGCGCGGCCAGGCTTTTTCCATGGCATTGACCTTTTGTCACGGAAGAAGCCACGACACGCACTATTTCCAAAATCCGGCGCAAATCACGTCGGACCCGCCGCCACCGCCGTTTTTGGCGGCCGCTTACGCGACCATTCCGCGCCGTTTGGTATTGAAAGCATGGCTTACAGCGGCCTTCAGAAAACTTCGGAATGATTTTCCCCGGGAATGGCCGCCTGATAATGGAGAAAACGCTCAGGATACCCACGGTAATTTTATGACGCTCAATGAATATATGGACAATTTGGAGGTATGGGAGGAAAGGCTGGAAGGCGCTCTGGAAAAAACCTCTAATGAGCGTGATTGCTGCGCTGAACTGCTGGCCCGAGATTCCGAGGGTTACAGCAAAGAAGAAATACTGGAAGACATGTCCGTCAGTGACGTTCTGCGAAATATTCGCGATCTGCCTAAAGACGATCTGGGCGACAAAGGACTATCCGAGGCTCTGGCGGAAATGGGATATTTACCGATGTATGGAATGCCGACCCGTCTTCGTAATTTGTACACCCACATCGAACGTACACAGAACAGAGCCATGCCGCGTTCTATCGACAGAGATTTGGATCTGGCAATCAGCGAATTTGCGCCGGGGAGAGTTCTGGTCAAAGACAAACGCGCTCATACGGTCATAGGGCTTACCGGTACGCTGCCGTTTCAATTTTGGCTGAATAAGGAAAGACTTGACCCTCTCGCGGAGCCAAAGCTGTTGAAAAATCGTGCCGGTCTGTCCAGGACGCAATCGCCGTGCTTAAAGCAAAAGGCTTGCTCGAACGCGAGGGCGCGAGGAAAAACGGGTGCTGGATCGTTAAACGGTAACGATTCGCAAATATAAGGGACAAAGGAATGTCATTATCACGCGGCGTTTTTCGTCGAGCTTGCGCGGCTTCAACGGCACAGGCGGCAGAAAAAACGTCATTGTAGTTTTGCCGTTGAGCGTGCTATACTGCGGGCGAAAGGCCGGATGTTTGGTGGATATACCCGATGCGGAATATGACCGGCTGACCATTGTTGACCCGCATATCAAGTTTGAACAAACTGCCCCCCCCAACGACGACAGCACGGACTTGTGGCATTGGATGAAGTTTATAAAAACAGACGACGAGGGGATGTAAAGAATGACAACAACATTAGAAGAGAGGACGGACGTTATGACGGATAACCAGTGGGACAACATGGTAAAAATGATGGCGATGATAGTTAGAAATTGTGAAACAATCGAAGATGCACTATTAAAAATGCGAATGCTTTGCCGTAACCCCGAAGATATTGACAAAATTATTGAAAACAAAAAACCACATATAAAGGGTGATTAAAAGTGGCGGGAAGTATTAGAAAAGTAATAACATGGTTTGTAATATTCGTAATGGTTTTGGGATTTTTCTCTGCCGGCGGTATTTTCTCAAATTCGGCTCAGGCAGCCAACCCGTTCCTGCCGTTGTGGGAACGTATTCCGGACGGCGAGCCTCGGGTCTTTGTGGATCCCGATACCGGCAAGGAGCGCCTGTATGTTTATGGTTCGCATGATTCCCGTATCAATGGCTACTGCGGCCCCGATCATGTTGTGTGGTCAGCTCCGTTGGACGACCTGAACGATTGGCGTCACGAGGGCGAAGCGTTTCACGTCAATAAATTGAACGGAGTGGACTATATTGACAGGGACGGTATCACCAAACAGCTTATAGTGGACGTGGACGCCAATGTCAGGGTGATGCTGTACGCCCCTGACGTGGTTTATCACCCGGAAAACAATAAGTATTACATGTACGTGTTCGTTGACGGCATGTGGCATGTCAATCCGGATCCGCCGGAGGGGCTGAACAGGCGGAGACACCCGATGTTTGTCGTTTCGAGCAGCCATCCGGCCGGGCCTTTTGGGAATCCCAAGTTTGTCCATCTCGCGTTCGATCCGGCGGTTCTGGTGGATGACGTCAGGAATGAAAACGGCAAATCGCGCGTCTATTTGTATTGGACTCCCGAGGAGACTCGAAACCTGTACGCCGCCGAGCTGAATCCCGACGATATGGCTACGATACTTCCGGGGACGACGCGCTACCCTTTGCAGCAGACGGAGCGGGCTCCCAAGAACACCATGCCGGATTGGACAGCGCCGTTCTATATGTTTGAGGGATCGTCCATGCGGAAAGTCAATGGTACGTACCTTATGTCGTACTGCAGAGCGGTCCGGCCGAATCAAACATCTACCTCGGGGATAAGCGAAATAGGCTGGGCGTTCAGCGATAACCCCTTTGGAGACCCGGCGCTGGGCACTCCGTGGACTTTCGGCGGAGTGGTCGTCGATAACAGAGGCGAGCAAATAATGGACCCCTATACGAGCGACGCGACGTATACCTTTACCGGAGGGAATAATCACGGGGGCATGGCGGAAGTCAACGGCCAGTGGTATCAGGTCTACCACCGCGACACCAATATCAACAGTAAAAGGCAGGCAATGGCGGAGCCCTTTGACCTTCGTTTCGCAGACGGAGCGCCGGTGATTGACCAGGTCGAAATGACCTCGCAGGGATTTGAGATTGACGGACTGGATCCATTCCAGGAGCAATATGCCGGATATGCCTGCTACACGCTTCCGCCAAGCGGCGATACCGCTCCCCGGTTTTTCAGCCAGGACGACGACAGCTTGAATTTTGATCCGAAAGCCGCGCGGGACGATTGGTATCCTGTCCTGAATATCAGGAATCGGTCCTGGCTCGGCTATAAATACTTTAACTTCGGTAACGGCGCCGGCGTAAAAGAAATGAAATTGTTTCTCACATTGACAAATAACGCGCCCGGCGTGGTAAATATCTACGCGGGCAACCCAAAGACAAAATTCAGCGACCCAGAACAGCCGAAGACCCTTATCGGCACAATGGAATTGAAAGGAGGCAGCAGCGAAGTTCACACCGTTGAAGCAGACGTAACCGTCGTTACGGGAATGAAAGGAATTTATCTCGAATTCCTTTCCGAGTCCGACGAGGAAATCTGCCAGGTAAACAAGCTGCAATTTGTTAAGACCGGCGGCGGTAAGTCCAAATCGGGCGGCGGGTGTAACGCGGCAATGAGCGCGGCGGCGTTGTGTATTCTCCTTTTGCTGAGGCGGGCGGGTTAGGTAAATCACTCACGGCCTCGTTGTATGTTAAAATAAACCAAATGTATCGGACGTTTGTGAACGATACATTACTATTTCATTGGAGGCGAAGACCGATGGAAGTTCGTTTTGTAGCGAGGGGAACGGAGATCGACGCGGGGCTGAAAGGCTACATGGAGGGCAAAGTCTCCAAGCTGGATAAGTTCTTCGGCAAAATTTTGAACAGCCAGGTAGTCGTCAGTTTTCACAAGGGGAAATACAACGTCGAGACCACGGCTAACGCGAATGGGGTCATCCTGCGGGCGGAGGAAAACGCGCAGGATCAGCGGCGGGCTTTCGACCAGGCGCTCAAAAACCTGGAGAGGCAGATCAAGCGCCACAACGAGTACCTGAAAAACAAGAGCCAGCTTAACAACGCGGCGAATTTTTCCTTCAGCATCGAGGGGCTCATCGAAACCGGGGAAAGCAAAGAGAACTGGAACACCGCTCCTGTCGTCGAAAAGGTCAAGAAAATCCCCCTGTACCCAATGGACGCGAAAGAGGCAATCATGCAGATGGAGCTGGTGGGACACAGCTTCTTTATGTTCCAGAACGGCGAAACCGGCGACATAAACGTCGTATACAAACGGAAAGACGGCAACTACGGTCAACTGACTCCCGTAAGATGAGGAAAAGCCTGTGTACAGCACATTATATTCGGTCATAAAAAAGACGGCGAAGGCGCTGCTGCCGGTAATAGTCATTTTGAGCATGCCGGCGCTTCGCGCGGAAGGCTCCGCCGTTTTACGCGTGGTGCAGCGGGAAGAAGCCTATATCGGCTGCGAGGTCGTCCTTACGCTCGACGGAAACGCGGCCGCTGTCAAGGACGCCTCTTATGAATGGACGTTCGAGGGCAGCGCGAAGCCCATACTCTTTCGCAGGGGCGGCCTTGAGAGCCGGCTCACCCCTGTTGACACCAATCCGATAACGGCGCACGTGTCGGCTTTCGGCTCCGACGGCAGATTTTTGGCCTCCGCCGACATAACGCTGACGGCAAGTGAGTTTACGGTGGAAATCCTCATGATAGAACCGGCGCCTTTTATGCTGTGGGACGCCAACGCCAAGCAGGACGCGGCGGCCGACGGCTTGATAGCGGGAGAACCGGTTCAATTTGAAGCCAGGCTCGCGCCGAACTACGACAGGCCGATTCGCTGCGCGTGGAGCACCGACGCGTCAACGGCGATTCTCGGCGCTGAAAACGAGCAGATGGTGACCATTGTCCGCAACGATATAGGTGACGCCGAGTTATCTATTGTGGTGAGAGACGCGGGCGGCCTTGTTTTGGGCAGGGGAGCCAAAAACGTCCATGTCCCCATTTCGCGTACCAGGGTTGATGAATCCATTCGCCGCAGAAAGGCGTGGAATCAGTGGCAGGAAGCCCAATCCCTGTGGGACGCCAAGAACTTTGACGATGCGGTGGAGAACGCCGCGGAGGCCAGCAAAACCGACCCGGAAACCATAGAGATAACAAAGGGATTTGAGACGATGAGCGCCAACTACGCCCGCGTCCTGCGCAGCCGCAAGCTGGTGGAGGACGCCTCCGCTCTGCATGGCGAGCAGAACCTCATAGAGGCTTTGAAAATTTACAGGCGGGCCTACGCGGCGTGGGCGCTTTCCGAAACCGAAGCGTCAATAAGGGCGCTGGAGTCGGATATAGACAAGATGCGCATCCGCAGGCAGCAGGCGGAGTGGCTGAGGGACATTGCCGCCGCTTACGACCAGGAGGGGTTATTCGAGAACGCCCTGAGGTATTACAAGGAAACCCTGGTTTTACAACATGAAGACAGCGTGGCTCAGCGCGCCGAGCGCATCGAAAACCGTCTGGCGTCCATAGCTAAGGCTAAGGAATTCTCCGGCGAGGGACGCGAACTGGAAGCCGCCGGGCAGCTTTTGGAGGCGGTGGACAAGTATAAGGAAAGCCTGAAATTCGAGACCGACGCGGCGCTCGAAGCCCATACCAGGGAGCTCGAGGAGACGATAAGGGAACGCAGGACGCGGGCCACCGCCCTGCGCAGGGAAGCGACCGACCTTCAGAGGCGCAACAACAGCGCCGAAGCCCTGCTGCGTTTCCGTGAAAGCTACTCTCTGTGGGCGGAGCCGGAGCTGGAAAAAATTATATCCGACCTGGAGAAAACCGTAACGGAAACCACGGAGCAGGTGGTACGCACCGCGGAGGACTTCGGCATAGGAACCCAGGCCGACGCCGCGCGCCTTTTGCAGGAGGGGCACGCGCTGTACAGAGACGGCAAATACAAGGAAGCCCTGGAGATTTACCACAAGAGTTTTGCCATATCCAAGGACGTCCGTCTGGCCGAATGGATAAGCAGGGTGGAAACGTCGCTCAAGGAGTACGAAGCTGTTCTTCAGGCCAACCTTCTGATTAAAGAGGCAAATAACCTCTACAACGAGGGAAACCACGCCGGAGCGCTCGAAAAGTACAGGGAAAGCCTTTCCATACATCCCAACGCCGAGGTGGAGAACTTTATCAATATGCTGGAAACGACGAGCTTTGACATCAGAGACGTCAGCATAAGAGCCGGAGGCTAGAACGCCTCCGGCTCTAGAAGCAGTCTTGTTCGGCATTTGAGTTTCAGATTCACATCCGTTTGATCGCGACTTGGTATTAATCGCTCCAGGCTTTTGTACAGCGTCGGAAAGGAGACAGCTTCATGAAAAAAACGTTACTCGCGTGTTCGTTTTTGCTGTTTTTCGGGCTCCTGGCATTGGCCGCCGTAAGCGAGCAAGGTTTTTCCCTCTCGGCGTCGCCGGGCTCCCCTTACCCCGGAGAAACGGTGAACATACGCGTATCGCCGCCCCTTGACGCTGACAGGCACGGAATCCGGTGGAAATGGGAAGGCGGCACGGACAACTTCGCCGTCAGGGGCGATGACTCGGCGTCTTACGAAGCCGGGGACAGCTCCGCGAAAATAACGGCTCAGATCTGGGACCGTCTGAGCGGCGCCGATGTCGCCGCCGCGTCGCTTGAAGTATTCCCCAAAAGTTACGAAGTCTCGATCATCTCTCTTACGCCCGAAGATACAGTCCGGCTGTGGGACGACGACGCCAGGGCGATGACGGACAGGAAGGGCAGGATGTCGAGAAACAGGGTGACGCTGGAAGCGGCGGTCGAACCCCAGCCGGCCGGCGAGCTTCGATACGTATGGACGCCGGGCGAGGGTGTCGCGCAAAGCTCCGATGAAGGGAACCGCTGCGTGGTGTACCGCGAGACCCCTGGGACGCTTGCCGTGTCGCTCAGCGTGTTCGACAAAAACAACATCCGCCTGGGGAAAGCCGATATCGCCCTTGTGGTTGACATTTCCTTCGAGGATCAGGAACGAAGCCTCAAGCTGAACATGGGATGGGAGCGCTGGAGAAGCGCCTTGGCCCTGCGGGAAAAGGGGGAAGTGGAAAACGCGCTGCTCCAGGCCAGGCAGGCTTTCGAGGAACTGACCGCCGGAGGGATGAAAGACGACGCTCTGCGCGTGGAACTGAACCGTTTCAGGCAGGTACATGGAAACTATTTCCGGGCGTTGGAACAGGCATCTGCGGCGGCCTCCCTATGGCGCGACGGAAAACCGGAGGAGGCGCTGGGCCAGTATCGACAGGCCAGAACGCTGTACGCGCACTCATCCATAGAAAAAGCGATTGCCGAGCTGGAGGCTATCCTGAAACGATCCGGCGAGCTGAGGGAAAAAGCGGCCGCCCTCGCCAAAGAGGCTCAGGAACTGGCCGGGGACGGCAATTTGGACGGGGCTCTCGAAAAATACAATGAAAGCCTGGTGTTCTACCCATCCATAGATGTCCGTAAGGAACGGGCCGGCGTCGATGGACGCCGGCAAGCCATAGCGCGGAGGAAGGAACTGGCCGAAATCGTGCGTCAGGTGGGCTTGAGCCTGGAAAACCAGGATAATTTCGAGGAAGCCCTGTCTAAGATGGCGGAAGCCGAAGAAATTTGGAATTTGCCGGAGATAACCGCTGATATGGGACGTATCAGGGCAAAAATAGAAGAACGGCAGCGCCGCCGCGATGAGTCGGGCGCTATGACGAAAGAAGCCTCCCAACTGGAGCTGAAAGGTCTTGAAGGGCAGGGCAGCCCGGATGTATTGAACCAGGCGCTGGAAAAATACCGGCAGGCCAGGGATATATGGAGGGACGATTCGGTTGAGCGCGCCATGCTGCGCGTAGCGGCGCATATAGACCGCATAAACGGCGAAATTGAGCAGGCGGCGTTCTTTGCCAAAGAAGCCGAGTCCCTGGCGGGGGATAAAAGGCTGGACGAGGCTCTGGACAGGTATCACAGCGCCCAGGCCCTGCGCCGCAGTGACGACGTTGAGAAAAAAATAGCCGAACTCGAAAACCTTCGTGAGACGAGAAGAAATTTTATTAAAGAAGCGGAGGCTCATTATCTGCGCGCGGAGGAACTCGAAAAGCGGAACGAGCTTGACGAGGCCCTCGTGAGCGCGAAACTTGGCGAGGAGATACTCGTTTCCAACGACCTCGTAATCGACAGGTTCGCCGCAGTCGTGAAACGTCTGGAGTTCGCGGTGGAAGCGCGCGACGGTAAAATCGCCAGGGCCGCCGCTCTGGCGGAACAGGGCAGGGTCGAGCCTCACCCGGAAAAGGCGCTGGATCTCTTACTGGAGAGCGTAAATATATGGCCCAACGACGAAACAGCCCAGAAAATACACGTGCTGCGCGGGCTTCTCCACGAAAGCCGCACTGCCGAAGCGCGGGCTTCCGAACTGTACAAAGAGGCCGTGGTGCTGGAAAGGGAGTCGAAGCTGGCGGAGGCCGAAGAAAAACTTTTGGCGTCCATAAACATGAAAAGCACCCCGGAAGCGGAAGGGCTTCTGGACTTGGTCAGGCAGGGGACAGCCAGGAAAATATGGATGGAAACCCTGCTCTCACAGCCTCTGGCGCTGAGGGCCGTGCCGTTGATCCCCCGCGTGGGGGAAAGAACGACGGTTCATGTGGAGGGAGGCGCATGGACCGTCGATACGGACCTGACGTATCAATGGTCGCTTTCGGGAAACGCGCTGGAAAACGCGCCGCTTAACGACGGCCGCGCTTACGGATTTTATCCGGCGGATGACCAGCCCGTGACCGTAACGTTGACGGTGCTGAGGACAGGAACCGACCTTGCGCTGAACACCCGGATGATATCCGTCACCCCGGAGCCGCGTTCGGTCAGGGTGGTCATGAACGAGGGGGCCAGGGTGGCAAGGCTTTGGAATTCAGCTTTGAAACGCCTGGAAGAAACGCATGAAATAGCCACCGGAACGGATATCGAGCTTCGCGCCGAAGTTATCCCCATGCCGGAGGGCGAGGTTTTTTATTCCTGGAATGTGGATCAGGAATCCGTCCTCACGGTTCCCGAAGACCCGGCGAACAACAGGGCAAGCGTCCGCAGGACGTCGCCCGGAACCGCCCATGCCGAGGTGGAGGTAAAGGACTCGCGCGGCATAGCTTTGGGAAAAGGACTGCTCTCCATAATCGTCGCGGTGGATCAAAACGACGCGGCGCGCGACTTGAGACGGTCTCAAGCCTGGGCCGCCTGGACGGAGGCCGGGGAACTCTGGCGTGAAAAAAAGCGCCTGCCTGCCGTTGAAAAGGCAACTGAGGCGTCCCTGCTCGACCCGGGCGATCCGGAGATCACCCACGGCCTTTCAAAAATGAAGGATGACCTGGGGAGAATGGAAAACGCCTCGCGGCTTTTGGCGGAAAGTTCTCTCCTGATAGCGCGCGGGGAGCTGGACGAAGCCGGGGTGAAAATCAGCGAAGCCGAAGCCCTGTGGCCTGACGAAAAAACCTTCAACATACGGTATGAACTGATGAGCGCCGGAGAAAGGGCGCGAACCGACTCCATGCTGGCGGCCAACATGCGCGCCGAAGGCGACGCCCTTATGAGGCAGGGGGCAAAGCCGGAAGCCCTTCTCAGGTTTCAGGACAGCCTTCTTCTATCCGAAAACGACGCCGTGAGGCGGAACGTGGCCGGCCTTGCCGCCGAAATCGAGGCGGAAAAGGAGCTGCTCGAAGAAGTTCAGCGTCTGAGAAACGAAGGCAGCGCGCTGGCGGGCCGCAGGCATTACGCTGAGGCGGTGGAGCGCTTTACCCGCAGCATGAGGCTTATGCCGGATCCATACCTGGCAAGCTACGTCGAAGCTCTTGGAGAGATGGCGGAGAGAGAAAAAGTATTCGTGGCGGAGGCTTTGAAGCTTCGTGAAGAGGGCGACGCCCTTATGAGCGACAAAAAAGTGCCCGAGGCTTTGGCGAAATATAAAGAAAGCCTGCGAGTCCGGCATGACGAAGCCCTGGCCGCCAAAGTCAGGGAAGAAGAAGACCGCATCGCCCAGGCAAGGGCCGCGCAGCTTCGCAGGGAAGCCGAGGCACTGGTAAGGGGCAGAAAGCCCGCCGAAGCCCTGGCCAAATACAGGGAAAGCCTGACCTATGCCCACAACGACGCTGCCGCGGCTTACGTCAGAAGGGCCGAGGAAGAAGAGGCTAAAAAACGCTCCGACGCGCTGATAAAGGAAGGAGACGCGTTATTCGCGCAAAGGCAGCCGGAAAAGGCTCTTGAAATTTACAGGAGCGCCGCCGTGTACGCCCCAAACAATGAAGCGCTGCTCGAAAAAATACGCGGCTTGGAGCTGATTCTGACGCCGGCGGTGGGGGAGAGCGGAATGCCGGACGAAGACGCCCCGCCGGATGAGCTTTACGGCGACGCCGGCGCGCCTGGCGGAAGCTCCCTCGACCTGGTGCAGGCAGACGCCCTTTACAGGGAGGGAAACTCCCTTTACAGGCAGAAAAAATACGCCGAGGCGCTGGAAAAATACAGGGAAAGCTACAGGCTCAGCGGCAACCAGACGATCCTGGAGTTCGCCGACCAGCTTGAGGAGACTCTGGAAGTAATAAACAAAGCTAACGAGCTGGTCAGGAACGGCAACGACCTGTATAAAGCCCAAAAGTACAAAGAAGCCATAGCCCTGTACAGAGAAAGCCTGAAATTTCACTCCAATCCCGACGTGGAGACGTTCATACTGAGGGTGGAGGCGTTGCTGCGTTAGCCTGCCGGACATGACAAAACAGTGAAAATGCCAAATAAACTTAAGGGAGCGCGTTTACTCAGCGCTCCCTGCTATATTCTGATATGGTAAGATAAAGAGTACTTTGTGTTCGGCAGGCAGAGTCGAGGATACTTTGATTTGCGACTGCTTGATGGTACAAAGATACACGCCTCAACAAATTGTAAAGGACTCAAGTTACTGGATACAGCAAATACTTTATTAACCGAAAGGAGAATGAGATGATTCGTCAAGACGGAAGTGTAACAACTTTACGGGAAGCCCATGAGGCCCACCGTAAACCAATAGAGCAGCTGGGAAGGGATGCGGGATGTCCAAAGTGGGCCGACCCATATAAGTTTCAGCTTTATATGGAAACTGCGGCCTCGGACAGTCCACTTGCAGAGGGCCTGAGTGTGATACTTACTCTGCTAACATGCGTTGCAGTCCCTATAGTGTTGTGCTTAATAAACCCGTTTCTAATAGCAGTAATTGTTTCATACACCATCATAATTTACGGTTTCCACAAACTAAACTGCTGGTTTAAACAGGAGGCCAGTAAACCCAAGAGGGACCACAGGACCTGAACGGAGCAGTGGGCAGACAATTTACACCAAAACTTACGGTCGGAGTCTGCTCCTTATGATGGTCCGGCTCCAAAATCAGCGTGGGATTCTGATTTACCGTTCTAAATGCTCTGGGTAGTTGCGATTTGCAGAAGGTATAAAACAGTGGTGGCCACTTTTTCGGACCGTGGCCTTTCTACCCTCATTAGAGACGGCAAGGAATCCTATTGCTCGGTTATAGCTCCCTACACTCGACGCGCCTCCTCAAAAAAGTGTTTCGTGTAGTGCCATAATGTATTAAAAATGTCGAAGTATCTACATTATTCCGTGGAATAATGTAGATACTTCGACTATAATTGGCCATATGAATAGAACCCTTTACGCTTCACTGATCAAATGGAAAGAATCGTCGGACCGCAAACCGTTGTTGTTGCATGGCGCTCGGCAGGTGGGCAAAACTTGGCTTATGAAAGAGTTTGGCCGCCGCGAATATCATAACGTCCTATATCTTAATTTCGACGAGAAGCCCGGCCTTTCCGGATACTTCGAGCAAGACTTAGATCCGCATCGCATTATCAGGACGTTAAGTGTTGTGCTTGACACCAACATTGACCCTAACGGTACTTTGATGATTTTCGACGAAATACAGGAGTCGGACAGAGCGCTTAATTCTCTGAAATACTTTTATGAAAACGCGCCGCAATACTGCATTGTCGCTGCCGGAAGTTTTCTTGGCGTTGCGACCCACGGCGGGTTTCCCGTAGGTAAGGTTGACCGGCTGACGCTTTATCCAATGACGTTTTGCGAATTTCTTGAAGCAATGGGCAAGGAAGCGTTTGCAGACGCTGTAAAACAAAGGGACTTTCCTCTGATTGACGGTCTTGCCGCCGACTACGAGAATCTGCTGAAAACGTACTTTTATGTCGGCGGAATGCCCAAGGTGGTCGACTCTTACGTGAGCCGCGGAAATACGGCTGAAATAAGCGATTTGCAGAACGCGATCCTTGCCGACTACAACGCCGATTTTTCAAAGCATATCAACCCCGTGAACATCCCCAAGGTTAGAATGATATGGAACTCGATTCCAACTCACCTGGCCAGGGAAAAGAAAAAGTTTATATACAAGGATATGAAGCCGGGCGCCCGCGCTTACGCATTCGAGGACGCGATGAACTGGCTGTTTGAAACGCGCCTTGTGTACAAAGTATCTATGACAACCAATCCGGCATTGCCGCTTGCGCGCAATACCGACCGCGAGGCTTTCAAGCTGTATATGCTTGACATCGGTCTGCTGGGCGCAAAGTCCGGGCTTGACATAAAGAGTTTATTCGAACCAAATCACGATGTGTTCGGCGAATTCAAAGGAGCCTTGACCGAACAGTTTGTATGTCAAGAGCTGCAAGCGTCGGGAATTTGCCCGTTATTTTACTGGACGCGGGAAAAGGGCGCCGCTGAAGTAGATTTTTTGCTGCAATTTGAAAATGAAGCCGTACCTGTAGAAGCTAAATCCAACATTCACACGAAGTCAAAAAGTTTGGTCGTTTATATTGACGAATATCATCCGGCACGCGCCGTGCGTACATCGCTGAAAAAATACGGGGTAAAAAACGGGCTGTATTCCATTCCGTTGTATATGCTCGGTAGTTTTGCCGACATTCTGCGGCAAAGATAACCAACCATTCACATCGGCTCGTTTACCCTGACAATATCCGCGACGCACCATCCCACGGAAGTGATACCGATGTCAAGGCCGAGCGTATATCGCGTAATAACCCCTTGGCTGAGGACAATGATGAGAAAATACCACGTCGTATATTCATTGTGCGCAACAGAGCGGAAAAACAACGTTGGCTCGACAAGCAGCCGCGAAAAATGACACTTTCATTACTAATGACAAGCTAAACGAGACTAGTTGAAAAGACCTAAATTCTATACTATTATATGCTCCATGCGCTTGCGAAGGAAGGATGATCGAGATGGCTGAGAAAATTGAGTTCCAACGGTGGAAAGATAATGCCGAGGTTGCCAACGCGGCGGCGGAAGCCGCCAAAATAGGCGACAAATATTTGCAGTACGCTTCCTCTGACAAAAACGAAGACAAGATACAGGCCAGAAAATTATGGAAGCAGCTCTCGGATAAATACTGGGATATTCTGTTTGCCGTCGTGGACGCTCAAACCGAATCGTTCCCGGAGATCCTGACCTTCGACGAAGAAGAACGGCTGTTCATTGATTTCGGTTTCCTGAACGACCATCTGACCCCGCGCAACAAAAAATTCGATCCCAATCTTGCCCTGCAGTCGAAAGCCGCCGCAGGCGTGTTTCAATATCAGGCATTCTCGGATTTCATCGCCGAATGTTGGGGCGCTGTCACGAAGCAGCCCATCCCTGACCCGGTTTGCGGAATGTACACCGCGGACAAAATGAAACAGTTGGAAGAGCAGCTTGCCGCTTTGCAGGGACGGCGCGACGCGGAAGTCCGCAGGCACATTCACCGCCCCAACAACATTTCGGAACTCGAACTGGACGAGGTGATCGACGACTTGAACACTCACCTGATCACCGCCATGAAGGTGACAATGAGAACCAAAGAATACCGCGAGGCCAAAGACGAACCCAAGCAGGCCATGTCTCAGTGCCGTTTCCGTTACTACGAGGCGGAGCGCGTGATGAACATTCAGCTTTCCGTGGCGCAGAGGGATGAGGAAGACCCCCTCGGCCTGCCGGAGCTGGAGATGTTCATGGATCTGCACGAATCCACGAAGACCATGGCGCGTAAAATTATTTACACCATGCAGGAAGAGGAAAAAAATAATCGCAGGGCCAAGAGGATCTCCGACGAATGCTCGCAGTTTTCGCAGCAGATGATGCGCAAAGAACTGAAGAACATGATTGGCAAGAAACGAGATTACATGGCGGTTCCGGCCAAGGTCGCCCGCTGCGAGCAGTCGCTTTTCTGCCCGTTCGACTCCGAGCCGGCGCTTTACGAAACGTTGTCCAAGATTGTGGAGGAAATGAGCAATTTGGACATAGAAATGTTCGCCGTGCCGCGCATCAGAATGTACGGCATACCGCGCGTCATTTTCATTCCCGGCCAGGGTTGGGGAACGTATGACTGGCTGGATCACACGATTCTGCTGCCGATGTTCCCGACGGTCAGCGTCGAAAAAGCGCTGGCCTACGGGGTGGGTACGTTTCGCTGGGACAGCGACGAGGACCGCCTCCTGAAAAACGCGTACGAAAACATCAAGGACAACAGGGGTAAATCAATCCTCGATATGGCAAGTTCATTTTACAAAGATTATTTCTTGTGGATTACCAAGGAGAAAAAGGGGTATCGCATTTTGCCCCGCGAAACACACAAAGCGTTTAATCAGATGTTTGCGCGCAAGCAGGAGGAAATTTAACGCGGCGGGCAAGCGATAATTAAATGCGGCGCGCGAAACTGCTGGTTACAGGTATCGTCCAGGGCGTCGGGTTCCGCCCTTTTTGCGTCAGAACGGCAAAGGCACTTGGACTTTGCGGGACGGTGCGCAACGCCTCAAATGGCGTTGAAATAGCGCTCGAAGGCGGGAAAGACCTGATAGACGCGTTTGTGCGCGCCATATGGGAGGACCATCCGGACGCGGCGGTCATCTCGGATGTGGACGTGCGTTATGTCGCCCTGACAAGTCCCGTCTTTTCGGACTTTTCCGTCATACGAAGTTCCGAATCAGAAGACAACAGAGCCCTAATTCCCGCTGATTTGGCTGTCTGCGGGGACTGTTTGGCCGAGGTCCAAAACCCGTCGAACCGGCGTTACCGTTATCCGTTCACCAACTGCACCAACTGCGGGCCGCGTTACACCATCATCCGCGAACTTCCCTACGACAGGCCGAAAACCACCATGGACGCCTTTAGAATGTGCCCCGAATGTGAGCGGGAATACGGCGATCCCCTCGACCGCCGCTATCACGCGCAGCCTAACGCGTGCTCCGGGTGCGGCCCCAAAGTCCGCCTGGCGGATCAAACCGGGCGCGTCCTCTGCGAGGAAGAAGCGGCCATTGCGAGGCTGGTCTCCGAAATAGCCGCCGGACGTCTCGCCGCGATTAAGGGAATCGGCGGGTTTCACATAGCGTGCCTGCCGGAGGACGACCCAGTTCGGGAACTGAGATTCAGGAAACATCGCCCGGACAAACCGTTCGCCCTCATGGCGCGGGATATGGACGCCGCGCGCCGCCTCGCCCAAATATCCCCATCCGCAGGACGCCTGATGGCCGGAACGCAGCGCCCCATCGTCCTGTGTCCGGCAAAGGATAACGCGCCCGTTTCGTCTCTCGTCGCCCCAGGCCAGAGGCGCCTGGGGATCATGCTGCCTTACGCCCCTCTGCATCACCTGCTCATGGAAAAATTCGACGCGCTGGTAATGACCAGCGCGAACATAAGCGACTCCCCCATCGTGTCGTCGGAAGCGGAGGCTTTTTCGTCACTGGGCGGAGTGGCGGATTTCTTTTTGTGCCACGACCGTGAAATACACACCGCCATCGACGACTCGGTGCTGCTTCCAGTTGAGTCTCTCTCCTGCCCTGTTTTTTTGCGACGCGCGCGCGGATATGTCCCGAACCCCATGCCAATGCCTTTTGCAGCGGCGGACACTCCCGACATTCTGGCGGCGGGAGCTCAAATGAAATCAACCTACGCCCTGACGCGCGGTAATTTCCTTTTCCCCGGCCAGTATCTGGGCGACCTTGGACAGTTGGGCACGGCGGCGTACTACAAAAGCTCCATTGAGCGTTTCATCCGCCTGTACGGAATAAAACCGAAAATTTTCGCCTTCGACAAACACCCCGGCTACGTCGCGACGGAACTGGCCCGCGAGTTCACCGAAAACGCCGGGGCTGAACTATTTCTCTGCCCGGTTCAGCACCATCACGCACACCTCGCGTCGGTGCTGCTGGACAACAACTGTTTCGAGCCGGTCATAGGCGCGGTGTTCGACGGCACAGGCTACGGGGACGACGGGACGATATGGGGAGGGGAATTTCTTGTGGGCGACGCCGGCGGCTTTAAGCGAATGGCGTCCCTGCTGCCGTTTCGGCTGCCCGGCGGGGAGAAAGCCATACACGAGCCCTGGCGCTGCGGCTTGGCCCTTATAGACGGCGCGTTCGGCGCAACGGAACCCGCGATGTCGCTCTGGCCCGAGCTGCGGGCAAAGATCAAGTCTATGACGACGGCGCTGAACTCCGCCCCTGTCACCACGTCCTGCGGCAGATTGTTCGACGGCGTTTCGGCCATCTTGCGCCTGTGTACGGCGGCGAGTTACGACGGGCAAGCCGCAATGGCCCTTGAAAACGCCGCTGACGCGGGCGGAATACTGGAACGCGGCCTGGAATTTGCCCTCGATGCCGAAAAAGACGGG
>Ga0099364_10006932_pt1 | contig 16338 bp, 13 predicted proteins | sample TergutTh196P3_FD_73070 | JGI IMG/M metagenome (GOLD analysis project Ga0099364, IMG submission 73070) | Microcerotermes parvus P3 segment gut microbial communities from Pointe-Noire, Republic of the Congo - Th196 P3 | ecosystem: Host-associated > Arthropoda: Insects > Digestive system > Gut ...
TGCAAAGCAGAAGCCTTTGCGTTATCTCGTATGTCCCGATAATAGGCTTATGGATTTTAGCGAGCAGCACATCGGCTACATTTTTGTTTGTCAACTGATTTACAGTGCCGCCTATTCGCCCGGCTCATCTTTTTTTCGCCCCTTGTCAAAGGCCTTCAGGATGTAAAGTGAAAGGACGATGACTCCCATCACTATGAAAATCCCGATCATTCCGAACAGCAAAACACGTAAACTTTCTAATATCATCTCAGTTCCCTCCTTCCCGAACCACCCCGGCGCGACGCGCCACCCCTCCAAGGAGGGGAATTTTCGGCGTTCATAGTTTTAATGGCGTGTTTTACACTACAATCTCGGCACCAAATTCAATATAAGCCCGCCAATAATGACGCTTGCCACTTGGCCGCCGACGTTGACGCCCGCTGCGTGCATAAGTAAAAAGTTGTTCTTATCTTCCGCAATTCCCATTTTATGAACCACGCGGCTGCTCATCGGAAAAGCTGAAATGCCACAGGCGGCGATCATCGGATTGATTTTATTCTTTGCGAACAAGTTGATAAGCTTGGCAAACATGACTCCGCCCACTGTGTCAACAATAAAGGCGAAAAGGCCAAGGCACATAATGAGCAGCGTTTGCAAAGTAAGGAAGTCTTCAGCCTTCATCGTGACTGCCACTGTAATTCCGAGGATGATTGTGATAATGTTGGCGAATGCGTTTTGAGCCGTATCGGACAAGCTGTTAACCACCCCGCACTCTCTTAGCAGGTTGCCGAACATTAAAAATCCAACCAGTGCGACGCTGCGCGGAGCGACGATTCCGGCTATGATTGTGACGACGATGGGAAAAAGTATCCTCACAGTCTTGGAAACGCTTTCCTTGGCGAAGGGCATACGGATAAGCCTTTCTTTTTTTGTGGTGACAAGCTTAATAAACGGTGGCTGTATTATAGGAACTAAGGCCATGTAGCTATAAGCTGCTACTAAAATGGGCCCCAGATAGTCGGTTCTGAAATATCGCGCCACGAATATCGCTGTCGGCCCATCCGCCGCTCCTATAATTGCCACTGAAGCTGCATCCTGTAAAGAGAAGGTACCTGGAGCCAGGTGGCCTATGACGCTTGTCAGGACTAACGTAGCGAAAACCCCGATATGCGCTGCTGCGCCGAAGAAAAGCAGCTTAGGATTGCTGAGCAGCGGCCCGAAATCAATCATAGCGCCGACGCCAATGAACAACAGCAGAGGGAATAGCTCGTTTGCAATGCCCGCGTCAAATAGGACACTCAAAGCGCCGTGCTCCAAAATGCCCTCTATTTCCTGCGTGATCGCCCCCGAAAAAGGCAGGTTGACCAAAATCGCACCGAAGCCCAAGGGAAGCAGAAGCGTCGGCTCCATTTCCCGCGCTATGGCAAGGTAGATCAAAATGCCGCCAATCAGCAGCATCACCACCATCTTGAGCACATCGTCCGGCGTCATGTCCATAATACTACCAACAATAATCCTAAAAAAACCTTCCATTATCAAATCTCCTAGTAAAATGTAAATCGGAACCCGCTCAGGGTGCTCAGCCTTGATGAACATCATTATATTATCATTCTCTGCAATCTTTCTCAAGCTACAACTTTTTCGCTGCAGGCGGTTCAATTCATTTACGGCTTCTACAAGTCGTAAATATCAGCTTGCTAATTTATCATACCTGCCGCCAAAATTTCTGCTACCAAAACCGGGCCAAATATGATATAATCAATCAATTGATTCGAGGGCAGATGCCTTGCCGGAAACCCCACATCCGCCCAAATCCTTTCGTCCCCCGTCCAAAGCCCCACTCCCGCAGGGGGGAAGGGGGGTGTCTTTAGAGGCAAGCATGCACGGGACGGTGTCCGCAGATGGACATCGGCAAACCAATAGGAGGAAACCACTATGAAAACCAAAAAACCCTTGTCCAAACTCACCGCATGGACGCTCACGCTCGCCCTGCTTCTGGCGCTATGCGTAATCCCGGGAGGCATTTCGCAAATTGCCTATGCGCAGGAGCCGGCCATAGAGCCGGTGCCGATAACTCCGGTCATGCCCATAAACCCATTTGAGGACGTATTTGGCACGGACTGGTTTATCGATGCGGTGATATACGTTTATGCAAACGAACTTATGACAGGCACAAGCACAGACCCGATGCTGTTCAGCCCCCGCTCAACCCTGACGCGCAGCATGGTTGTGACCGTGCTGTACCGCCATGAAGGCAGCCCCGATATGAGCGGGGCCGCGAACCCGTTTACCGACGTGGCAGACGGCAGATGGTATACAGAAGCGGTGAAATGGGCGGCGGCAAACGGCATAGTCGGCGGCCACGGCGACGGCAGGTATGCCCCAAACGACGACATCACGCGGGAGCAGATGATGACCATCCTGCACAACTATTCCAAGTGGAAGGGCATAGACGTATCAGTCGGTGAAGACACGAACATACTCAGCTATGAAGACGCATTTGACATAAGCCAGTACGCCATCCCCGCCATACAATGGGCCTGCGGGGCAGGCATAATGGGCGGCGATGACAACTATCTCTATCCGGGAGAAGGAGCCACCCGCGCCGAGTTCGCGGCCATCCTGATGAGGTTCATGCAATGGGCGCAGCAAGAGGAGTAACGAGATAAGGAAAAAAACACCGCCCCCGCGAGGATCTAGCCAATCTTCGCGGGGGCTTTATTGTGGACGCGGGTGGACGCGGGGACGGTTCTCCTATCCCATAGCTCTACCTCACATCACCGGCAGAGTTACAACAAACGAAGTGTACGCGCCCGCTGCGTTCTCAACTTCTATTTTTCCGCCCAAACTATCAACTATCGTTTTAGCTATGGACAAACCAAGCCCGTAGCTCTCATTGCCCGCCCTTGATTTGTCGCCTCTGTAAAAACGGTCGAATACCCTTGGCAAATCATCTTCGCTAATGCCATCGCCGTCGTTGCTAACAGCAAAAAGCACGCGGCGCTTTTCTCTTTTGAGGATAACATCAACGCGGCTGTCGGCATATTTAATGGCGTTATCAAGCAATACCGAAATGACAGTAGTAATCTTATCGCCATCGCTTTTCAAAACGACATCCACAGGGGCGTCGTGCGTGATTTTTATGCCGCGTTTATCAGCTATTGCCTCCATGGAGCGTATGCATTCTAACACAAGCCCGCTCATATCCACATTCTCCGGCGATGCAACATGGGATGATTCGTCCATTTTCGCAAGAGTCAGCAATTGCGCGCTAAGATGGGCCATTCTGTCAGCTCCTGCTTGGATGTAGTCAACCCATTTGCGTTGGCTGTCAACCGTTTCTTGCCTGTTTTCAAGCAAAGCGTCGCAATTCGCGCTAATGATGGTCAGCGGCGTTTTTAATTCATGTGAAGCATTGGCGATAAACCTTTTTTGCTTCTCCCATGCTTCGATTACCGGCTTAACGGCACGTTTGGAAAAATACAGGCTGATAAAATAAAAAACGACAAGTACCGTTATGCCGACTGCCGAGAGCGTTATCAGCAAACTTCGGAGCGTCAGCCTGGAGTCTGTGACATCCAAGAATACGATCTGCCTGCCGCTCCGTATAGAACCCGAAACCTGGCCTAAAGCCGTGCTGACAGACAAATAACCCACGCTGTACATCCAATCCTTGTTTTCAAGGGTTATCGTTCCGTTATTTTTGCCGCTCGCGAGAGCCATTTGCGCCGCTTCCATATAGGATTCATGCGGCATATCAATAATGGAGCTTATGGAAAGAATACTTCCGCCGTCGTCAACTTCAACCATAAAAGAAAGGGCATAATCAGGCGGCACCACTACAGACCTGACTGACATCATTCCGGAACTGCCCTCACTGATGCTCAAAGAAGATTCGTCGTCAAAGAAAATATCGACGGATTCCACGGAATTGCCATTAACTTCAAATACATATGAGACTGCCGAGGACACTTGATTATCCAACCTGCTCAGATTATCCGACCTGATGCTCTGCCATGTCGTAATGTACACGATGGCAAACGCCAATAACATGACGACAGATATGAGCGCCATGTTGAGCAAAAGTATCTTTCTCCGCAGTTTCTTAAACATATGAACAACTCCCTAACCCGGACAAACCGGAATGTACAATGTACAATTGCTGTGTCTGCTCCGCAGACGAATTTGAAGACAATCTTATTGCCACTTTGCGCAGATTGTTGACAGTAAGAACCTATGCTCAACTCTCAACGTGCGGCCGAAGGCCGCGCCAACGTATACCCCACGCCGCGTATTGTCCGTATCGAAACATCCTCGGTCAAACCCGCTAGTTTTTTCCTCAGAAGGGACATGTGCGTTTCCACATGGCTGTCGTCCGCATCGGAATCATAACCCCATACTTTTTCGATAAAAGTTTCTTTTGAAAGGGTCAATCCTTGGTTGCGGATCAGCAGTTCAAGGATTTGAGCTTCTTTTAAGGTCAAGCCGACCGATGCGCTGCCGGCGGCGGCGACGAGGGTGCCGGGGTTCAGCTCGATTTTGCCGTATCGTAAAATACCGTCCGGGATAAGCTCCGCCCCTCGCCGTGAAAGCGCGCGAAGCCTTGCCAAAAGCTCGTCCTTATGGAAAGGCTTTGCCAAATAATCGTCCGCCCCTAAGTCCAATCCCTGCACTTTATCTTCGACTTGCCCCCGCGCCGTCAGCAATAAAACAGGGGTTTTGACGCCCTGCGCCCTGATTTCCTTTAGGATATGCAAGCCGTCCATTTTGGGCAGCATGATGTCAAGAATAATAATGTCATATATGCCGGACATAGCGCAGTCCAGCCCATATTCCCCGTCAAAAGCCAAATCGACGCTGAAGTTGTTTTTCTTCAGCACCTGTTCGACTGCCTCGGCAATATATTTCTCGTCCTCTACAAACAATATACGCATAAACCCCCGCCTAAGGGGTCGTTACGACCCCTTAGCACTGCACGGGGAACGCCGGTGCGGCGCCCCAGACCGTCCGGCAATCAACCGCACATTGGCAATTTGCACAAATCCACCGTAGGGGACGGGGCTTGCCCGTCCCGTTCCGGGCAGGCATTTGCAAACATTGCGGGATGGCCCATCCCCTACGAGATTTGGTTCGGCCATTGTGCATATTGATAGCCGTAATTATTTGTCAGACGGTCCGGCCCCCAAGCAGCCTCTCCTTATTCGTCGATATTGACCGCGACCGAATGCCTAAAGCTAACGCTTCCGTCCTCGGATTCATAAGAGAGGGAGTACTCGTCCGCCCCCTCGCGAGCCATTGCTTCGGGAAACCCTTCTATCCATGTCTCGCCATTGTCGAGCGAGTGATAGACATTGTCATTTTCAACACGCAGCATATGGGAATATTCAAATCCTTCCAGCGAGGTGCTGTATTCAAAAACCCCCTGCGGGAAATCATCGAAGCCGAAGGGGAACGCCGGACGAGTCACATGATAGTCCTCAAAAAGCCCGCTGTCTGAATCATCGGCAACGACCGTGACGGAAACGTGGAAAGAACCTCCGTCCTCGGTAGTTACCTCGGTGTATGCTACGCCTTCGGGCACGGTATCGCTCCATGTCTCGCCGCCATCGGTGGAAAACGATGCGCCCTCGCCGTCGCTGCGGACTGACAAGCTGCTGATTCTTTCGCCGGGCTGTAAAAACGGGAACGTCAAGAAGCCCTCATTGGCGGAAGCCAGCGCTGTCAGAGTGCCGACGGAAAGAATCAACGCCGCGCACAGGGTTATGCCCGCAACTTTTGCTTTTCTGCCGCTAAAGGCAGATTTCATTTTTTCGTTCATGCTAACATCTCCTTATGGTTGGTTTTCTGCAGGCATCCTACCAATCGGCGCGGGCCCACGCCGCTTCTGCATGCCTTACAAGTGCTATCATAAACGCTCAACCTTTAGCGAACCTTTAGTTTAAACTATTTCTACAAGTCACTCACAATTCAAATGTGTATTGAAATCCAGCAGCATCGTTGATACACTGGCGTTGCGTTATCGCTGAGGGCGGCACGGCTTCGCGTCCCGGAAGGAGGGTAGAGATACTCCAACTGAAAGGGGTGATGCCGATGGATGTTTGGAAACTGCTTGACTTCGCAATAAAAGCTCTGCCATATTTCATGAAGTTAGTGTAGCGTATACGAAATAACCGGACTTAGATTGCGTTGGATTTTTTCGACTGTCAAGGCGAAAGCACGCAGGAATGCCACTGGCCTTTCAAGGGCTTTCAACGAAGACAGGCGGGAAAAGACAGCGTAAGATAAGTCCGGTTATTTCGTATACGCTGCACTAGTAGTCCATTTCCGAAATAACCCCGCAAATATTGTAGTGGTTTTTTTCGGCTGCCTAGGCGAAAGCCCGAAGGAATACCACTGGTATTTCGAGGGATTTCAACGACGGCAGGTGGGAAAAGACGCTGCAAGGTTTGTGGGGGTATTTCGGAAATGGACTACTAGTAAAGCTGATTGCGAAAAGAGCAAAAAAACAAACACCGCCCCGAAATCAGCAATAGGTAAGCGGCGTTTGCTCTGGGCGTAAGCCCGGAATATAAAATCGTCGCGAAGCCTGCCGCTTTTATGCGGCTGACGCGCCAGGGAGGGTGTAACAGCACTCTCCCTTTTTATGTCTACACTATAAATCAAACGCTTTGGTTTGTCAATAGGGTTATGCCCGGAAATTCAGGTGAGAATACTCTGAGTATACTATTGACATCTTCATAATATGCGAGACACTGACAGTGTAATATCTGCTGCATTCACATTGGTAGAATGACAGTTTTGATGGCTGGCGAGTTCCTTAGGGGGCGCGCTTTTCTTTATATTTTGCCATATGCCAACGGCAGATTCGCAACGCCCCCGTCCCGCCATGCTATTCGCATTGCGTTTTTTTCAGTCTTGAGATATATTAGTGCTATGATGCGTTTCCGCTTACGGTGAAAGTGAAAGTACGGAAGGCGCAATAAAAACAATGATTAGAAAAAAAGGAGCCATACATCATGAACACAAATAAAGTACATCAATTTACATCAAAATCCACAAAGGCCGGCGCGCAGCGCTGCCTTAGGTCCATAATTATAGGTTCAATCATAGCGGGACAACTCATGACCCATGGCATCATGTCCGAACAGGCTGCCGCAGCGCCGGATGCTCCATACCGGATTGCCGGCAGTCAGCCCTACGGCGGCACATTCACCCAGTCAGGGCTCCGGCAACTTTCACAACAAAACAACGACGAAATCAAGGTTTTCCTGAACAACAGGCAACTCGAGTTCGATGTTCCTCCGATGATATTAAACGGCCGAACAATGGTTCCAATGCGAACAATATTCGAGGAACTCGGCGCAACGGTCGAGTGGGATGCTCCAACCCAAACTGTGCGCGCCCAACACGGCGGGATTCAGTTAACTCTTCCCATTGGTAGCACAACGCCAATACTAAATGGTAATCTTATAAGCATTGATCAACCTGCAATTATTCAAGATGGCAGGACATTCGTTCCACTGCGATTCGTATCTGAATCTTTGGGACCTTCTGTTGGATGGGACAGCGCAAACAGAAGTGTAACTATTCATACCGAAGAATTTTATCAACAACCCCAAAATCCACAACAACCACAGGATCCATATCAACCGCAAAACCCGCAAGAACCCTTTAATAAGTTCTGGATGTGGGGTGACCCGTTGCCGGCAACCGCACCCTGGGATCAACCCATGTATCGCAACAACAACCTGCCTTCACAACGGGGAATGTCGGATCGAAATATTACAACCAATAACCAACTTATAACGGAACTTGAACGGTTCATCAACGACCACGCACGACATTCAGGCAACCCAGCACCCAGCGATTTTGCAAACCTCCCGATGAAAGAAAACGACATTCGCCTTAAAAACATGTTTATCGAAGCCTTCATTCGTGGTTGGGAAAACGATACCATGAGTCAAGTTTTCCCATTCAATTCAAACTATATAAGGGATGTGTTAAACGATGTAGATATTTATTTTGCTCCTGCTCGTACTGATTCTGCTGGTCATTATATTCGTAATCCACAAATAGGTGTTAACGATATGTTTATCTCAACAACTACTAGTGATAATGGAGTTCCCATCCATGAAGTTGGACGTGCAATCGGATTAGACAGTGCTTTAACAAACCTTTTTTCACAGGCATTCGGGAGATCGGATTGGCTTGATAATACCACAGAATACAACTCTCGCTATGATAAAACCTTGTTAAACACCGTCGGAGGTGAACAATTTTGGGGAGTAGCCACTACTTCAAGTCAGGGTTATCGCGACATGTGGGATCGGAATATGTCAATGTCAAGAGAAAGTTTAGGATTATCTTTCCATGCAGTTAATAACCTCACCATTCAAAACACCCCCGTCGCAATCGCCCGAAGAGAAAGAGAATTTGCTGAAGGACGATTCGGACAAAGTTCAAACATGGACGTTGAAGACGCTTGGATACAAAAAATTCCTGTGTATGGAAAAGCTGAAAATTCGTTTGACTAACAACCGGATAATCAATAAGGGAAATATGATTATTATTATCATGTTTCCCTTTGTTTTTTCACATGTTTAGCGTACATGCAACATTTCATCAAGTATTATGTGCATTGCTTGTTTTGCGTTTACAGATAGTTGCTGATATTTTTTGTAAAACATTATTTCATCATCAGGAATATCTATTACAGTTGATTTAAGCTCAATACTGCCTTTTTCATTTTCTATGGCTTCATTACATGAATCTACCAAATCATTAAAGAGCTTATTATCCATATCATATCTCCCCTTTAATTGTCCTAATCAATTTTTCAAGCTGTTTTTTTTGAGAATCTGTTAAGTCGTCCTGTTCATTCTTTCCATAGCACAATAGTAAGTATACTTTGCGTTTGTGAACAATATCGGTGTAGATTACTCTAGCGCCACCGCTTTTACCTTTGCCGGGCAAAGCGTATCTCGTTTTCATTGCTCCGCCCGTTCCTATAATTACGTCACCAGCAGAAGGATTTTTCATTATGAAGTTTTGAAATTCACGTAAATCATTGTCATTCAGATTCAGGCTATCCCATCTTCTGTCAAATACTGAGGTAGATATAAATTCTCTTTTCATATTGGCATTTCCCCATCCAACTGCCGGAAATCCAGTTCAATCATTCCCTGTTCCTCAAAAATCTATTGCGAATCTCATGTTATAACGAACGCCGCACCTACAATTATAGCATATCCCCGCCATCCCGTGCAATCAGTTTTCGTCCACAAAACACAAAACCAATATGGCGCAAATCTCCGTCATTCCGTGCTTGACCCACAATCCCCACGGGATGCGGCAGTTTTGCAGACAGGAATCCGTAACTTTGCTCATACCCACAGGGGATTGCGGGTCAAGCCCGCAAAGACGCGTGTTTTTAACGGGGGTATGAACAGTAACAGGCAAGGCGGGACTATACATATCGGATAAAAAAACGGCTTGAATAAAGAGGTCTTGCCATGCTATACTGACTACGCTCCGTATCATTGTTAACCTGTGCGCATGAACATTCAATCATCCGACACTACGTGAACAGCGCCTAAGGAGAAGCGACATGAAAAGATTGCCGATAGGGATACAGAATTTCAAGGAGATAATAACAGACGGCTATGTGTATGCCGATAAAACGGAGTACATATACAACCTCGTCATGGGCGCAAAGTACTATTTCCTGTCGCGCCCGAGGAGGTTCGGCAAATCGCTGCTGACCGACACCATAGCAGAGGTTTTCAAAGGCAGTAAAGAACTGTTCAAAGGCCTGTGGATATACGATTCCGGCTATGCATTTGAAAAGCACCCGGTCATCAGGCTCGATATGAGCAATATATCAAGCGATACGCCTGATATATTGCGAACCTCACTTGCTTCAGAGCTAAGGAAACAGTTTCTCAGAGAAGGGATCGACAATACCGATGAAGTCCCTTCCGACATGTTCAAGAGTCTTATAGAGGGATTGCATAAAAAGCACGGCCAAAGGGTCGTCGTCCTGATCGATGAATACGACAAGCCGATAACCGACCACATACACAATATCCCGGCAGCCGAAGAAAACAGGCTGGTTATGAGGGGCTTTTACGGCGTGCTGAAGTCAATGGACCCAATATTGAGGTTCACGTTCCTCACGGGGGTGTCGAAGTTTGCGAGGACCTCCGTGTTTTCGGAGCTTAACAACCTGATGGACATAACCATGGTGAAGAAATACGCCAATATATGCGGGATACCCGTGGAAGACTTCGACAAGCTTTTCGGGGAGCACATCGAAAGCCTGAAACCGCTGGAAGCGTTTCAGGCATTCCCCGAGCTGCGCGAGGCGATACTTGAGTGGTACGACGGCTATTCATGGGACGGCGTAAGCAAAGTGATAAACCCGTTTTCGCTGCTCAATTTCTTCTACCAAGAGAAATTCGGCGCATTCTGGTACGCCAGCGGCAGCCCGAAGTTCCTGATCGACCTCATCAAAAAGAACCCCGGCGCGTATTCAAACCTCAGTAAATTGAGAATCAGTGAATCCATGCTTGACGCGGCGGACTTCGACAAGCTGGAGGCGACGCCCCTTTTGTTCCAGACCGGATACCTCTCGGTAAAGGAGGTTGTATACTCAGGCGTCACCCCCACTTACCTGCTTGAAACGCCAAATCGGGAAGTCGGGGAGGCGTTTAGCAAAAATATAATAGCGGCCTTCACGGAAAGCGGGCACACCGGCGCCCAGAATATGCAGTTTGATATAGACGATGCCCTGCGTGACGGCGACCTGCAGAAAATACTCGGCATACTACGCAGGCTGTTCGCGTCTATACCTCACAACCTCCATGTGGACGTTGAAGCATATTACCACTCGATATTCTATGCCATAATGAACGTGCTTGGCTTCAAGATGGATGCCGAAGTGGCGGTGTCAAAAGGAAGGGTGGACGCAACCCTCGAGCTTGCGGACAAGGTGTACGTCATGGAGTTCAAGCATGAAAGCTGCGCGCCTGACGCGGACGCCGAGGCAAAGAAAAGGCTGTACGACAAGGCCCTGAAAGAAGGGATGGAGCAGATAAAAGGCAGGGGATACCATAAAAAATACGCAGGGAGCGGCAAGACGGTATTTCTCGCAGCCTTTGCGTTTCTAGGCAGGGACGATATAGAGATGGCGTCGGAGACAGTATAGTACCTTAATGGCGCACAACCGCAATAAAAAACAAGAAAATCCCAAACGCCATTAAGGTACTATCACCGCGCGGACGCGCGGTGCGCCGCTGCGGAGGCAAAAATTCGTAGGCGGAATTCATTTCCGCCGTTAAGCGAATTTAGCCGCAGCACGCGGCGTCTGGGTTGTGGGGCGGAGCCTCACGTTAGAACATGAATATGGGACGCAGGGACGGTTCTCGAGACCCTCATTTCACTTGATTATAATATCAACCCCGGCTTCAACGATGGCATAGTAAAAAAAGACGAAAACATGTACGGTTATAGACGCTTGAAAGGAACAGATTATGAACCTCGGTACGATGCAACAATATAAACACCAGGAAAAACATGATGTGAACAAAACCAATGACATGGACCGATCGGCCGTTGCCAAAGAGTCGGGCATCAGCAACCAGATGCTGCTGTCCATGTACGGAAATACAGCCAACGCGCCGGATAAACGGGATACGAGCACCCTTGATGAAACGATGAAAGCGCGGATAAGCCAGATAAGGAGCGGCGCCGTTCGCAAGGAAGTGCCCGGCGATATGATGGACGGCTTCGAACAAAAATTCGAGGTTCCCCTGGACGGCGTTGAGGTCTATGAAAACAAAACCCTCGATACGCTTGCGCCGGGCATGGCTTTTGCCCAAGGCAATGAGATACATATGTCCGGGCCTGTTACCTCTCCGGCGGGCCGGCAAACGCTTATGCACGAGATGACCCATGTGGTGCAGCAGGGACGCGGGCTTGTGAGCGGACAGGGGCTGGTAGAGAACCAAACCCTTGAGCATCAGGCCGATCTGGGGTATGCCCAGGCAGGCGCGGGGTTCTCTATGCCGGCGTCGGCGGAGGGCGCGCCGGTGCAGGGACTTCCGGGCCTAAAAAGCTTTTTCAGCAAAATATTCAATAGCAGCGAACCGTCTGATAAACAGATGCAAATGAAATTAAGCTCACAGGCGACCGATACTTCCTCAAACGTGAAGGATCTAAAAAAAGAGGGCGCCGCATCCAGCTCACGAATTGCGAGTACATCAACCGGAGGAGCGTTGGGAGGCAACAGAAGCTACATAACCGAACATAAGACGGTTGAGCAAACCATTAATGAATTAAATAAAGCCAGGGCAGATAGTCTGGCGAAAGGCGACACGGAAGGCGTCACAAAGGCTGATAAAGCAATTGGAAATACGATGAAATACTACGATAACGTCGATCCGCAATCAAAAAAGGGGAAAGCGAAGGGAAAAAACATAATCGCGAACCGGAACGAGGGAATGACAAAGCTGGCGAATTTGCTGGGCATAGGCGACATAATCGCGCAGTCAAGCACCCAGGAGATTTCACAGGACGGCCGGGTATTTAAAGCCGACGTTATGGAAGGCGTCGAAGGCGATGAAGCGGACAAAGCGATAGAAAGCTTGGGCAGCGGCGGTACCAGGGCCGGTATGAATTTCGATTCATCTTCCATCACAGGCAACTTGCAAAAACAGCTTATGTCCTTGCAAGTGCTGGATTTGATCGGCGCGAACACTGACCGCCATTTGGGCAACTTTATGCTGCAGTCCTCAACGGGTGAAAACAACACCGTAAAGTTTGACAGCCTTAAAGGTATAGACAACGACCAGTCTTTCTATCGCGGCGGAGACGTCAACGATGTGAAAGGGCATACTAGAGGCCTGTTAAGCAAAGACCCTAATTACGGCGGTGGGAATGATATAAGTGGGCTTCCGTTTATCAGCAAGCAGCTTGCCGTCAAGCTTGTGGGTTTGCAAGGCAGCGATATCAGAAAAGCGCTGAAAGGGACGATCACCGATAAGGAAGAACTGGACAATACCGTTAAAAGATTTGAGCAGATAAAAAAACATGTGGTGGATATGGACGATAAAGATTTTCTTGAAGACGACCAGTGGGGCGAGGAGACTTTGAACAAGCTCATGGCCAGGCAAGGCTTCGATAATTCCACTGATGGCGGATTTGCTTACGCTAGCTCAAGCAATTACGTTGAAAAGCTTGTGCAAGGAATGGGCGCGGCTCGTTCCGGGCTGAAGAACTGGGCGATGTATACAGGGAAAGAAAATCCTGATCTGGCGAATCAGAGTCAGGAGGCGAAAGATGAGCGCGCGAGGGTTGGGCAGGAGCACAAGACGAGTTTTGAAAATTTTTGGAAAAAACGCAGGCAATAGGCGAAAAAATCAGAAAAAAAGCTTTCCCTGAACGCCAACCCGCTTTGAATGTCGTTGTGCGTCCGCCAGGTACTAATCTTTCCGTACATATCTGTTCAGCACCATGTTCAGCTGCCTGACGTCCATCGGTTTTGAGAGGAAATCGTCAAATCCGCTGAGCTTGAACATTTCGGCATTGCCTACAAGCGCATTGGCGGTGAGCGCAACTATGGCGCCGCCGTATCCGAGGGCGCGAAGTTTTTGTGTTGACTCTATGCCGTCCATTTTCGGCATCAGGTGGTCCATGAATATAATGTCAAATGTTTCACCGGTTTCCACTTTTTCTATCGCCTCGAAACCGCTCGTCGCAAAATCGATTTTCAGCTCATAAGGCGCCATCATCCCTTCTGCGACGATCAAATTGATATCTACGTCATCCACTATGAGCACTTTCCCGTATGGCATTGGGTCGTAGGCGACCTGTGTTTGATTGAGCGTCCTGCCTCCGATGAATGAGAAGCTGGAGATCTGCTCGGCAAGCTCTTTGCCGATAACGTCGCAGACCTCCGCTTTTTGCTTTACCGTGACCGTGAACTTGCTGCCCTTGCCATATTCACTTTCCGCTTCAATAGTCCCTCCCATTAGTTCCACTAAGCTTTTTGTTATGCTCAGCCCTATGCCCGTTCCTTCTGTAGCGCGGGTGGCTTCGGCATTAAACCTCATGTAGATTGAAAAGAGCTTTTCCATATCTTCCTTCGTCATGCCAAGCCCCGTATCCTCAATGATGAAACGCAGCAGAACGTCCCCGTTTAGCGTCGAGTGGCTGATCGACAGCTTGACTTGCCCTTTTTCCGTATACTTAATGGCGTTTGAAAGCAGGTTGTTCAGGATTTGCCTTAGCCGAAGTTCGTCACCGACAAGCCTTGATGGGAGGTTTTCATCTATTTCGAGCACCAAATCGATCGGTTTGGAACCGATGCGCACGGCATTTATCTGCACAACGTCATTGATAAAGCTCGGCGTATCGTAGCTTATCGGATCAAGCTCCATTTTCCCTGTTTCAACTTTTGAAAGGTCAAGGATATCGTTGATGATCCCAAGGAGGGTGTTTCCGGAATTGTATATATTGTTCAGCGCCGATGCATAATCCGGCGGCAAATCACCTTTTTGCATTTGAATTTGCGCCATCCCGATGATAGCGTTCATCGGCGTGCGGATTTCGTGGCTCATCGTGGATAGGAATTGGCTTTTCGCCTTGTTTGCGCTTTCGCTTTGGACAGCCTTTTTGCGATATAGCCACATGCCAATGAATCCTGACGCTACGGAGAGAATAAATGATATTATGAGGACAGTCCGCATGACCAAAATGTTGTTTCGCTGCGTAATTATTACTTCATCGCTTATATCAACGCCGGCGGCGGCATACACCGTGCCATCGGCGTTGTACACCGGGGCAAGGCCGGAAATGAGGTTTTCCCAAGAGGTTGTGTAGTCACCCAGGTTCGAGGCCCAGATTTCGCCCGACATAATAATAGGTACGGCCTCCTGTGTCGTCGGGTCTTCGTCTATGTAATAAAACAATTCGGGGCTTACCATATATTCACCTTCGTCGTTGTCTATGATGTATTGGATTTGCCCGTCGCTGTAGCGCCAATAATAAACGTAGAGTACCCTGTATCTTTCTGCAAAGTCCACAAGCCGGGCTTTGATTAAGTCCCATTCGGGACGCTGCATATCCTCGGCAGTGTGAAACAAATCAAGCTCATCCGCGGTAATGAATGTAGAAGCTGCCTGCGCCGCTATGAGAAGATGGTTCTGGACGCTTTCTTCCACTGCACTTTCCATGCGGGCTATGTATGTGGTTATTATAACTGTCACAAATAGCATCAGGGCAGCGGTAATAAAGAACATCAGGAAAACAAAATGCAGTCTGTCACTTGGCTTATCCTTCGCTCGTTTCATCATGAGTCCCCCATCAACAGCAGAAATATCGTGAGTGGACGCGGAGTTGTCGTCAGCGCATCCGCTCTCGATTCAACAGGCGCATTATATCATATTCTGAGCGGTTTTGGTAGAGGAAACTTTGATCCCAAACACAAAAAACGGGTGAGCAAACGAAACGTTAACAAATTGTAACCCCAGTGTTAATGTGCCAAAGAAATGGTGCGCTTTTCCTCACAAATAGTTCGATTCTACACGATTTCAGGTATCGTATGCATTGCGGAAACAGGATAAAGAATGGCATTGTTTACAGTTAGTTCACAATTAAAAAATCCAAAGTTCCGTAAATCGTCAAGATTCGTTTATATCAAAGAAATATCCGGGACGGCAAAACCGTCCCCATGTCCCAAATACAAGCCCAGTTTAGCGTCAATAAAGCAACCAAGCAAGCGTTACACTTCAGACCCCCGCTAAAACCCCCGTCATTGCGGGCTTGCCCCGCAATCCCCTGCGGTTATGAGCGAAATTACGGGTTCTTGTCCGCAAAACTGCCGAATCCCATAGGGGATTCCGTGTCAAGCACGGAATGACGGAGAGGGGGGCTGAACAGTAACAGCAAGCCAACCGTCCCCTTGCTTGTTAAAAAGAAGTCTTGAACCCGTGCGATATATTGTGTACAATGTTCTTGCTATCAATATGGGTGTCGAGAGAACCGTCCCCCTTGGCGCCGGCTCAGCAATCAGAAAAACATGCGGATAGGTGTTTACATGACAAGCTTACTGATCATATTTAGTGTTTCGCTTATAGCCTGCGGCGTTGTCATTTACTTGCTTGGCCAATTTTGGTTCGGAGACGTTCGCAACCGGAAGCTGCTCAGCTTCTTTGTGCTTGGCGTTGGGGCGGTCATGTGGGCATTATTAAACGCCGTACATCCGCTCGTCAACTTAGACGCCTATTTGTTCACGCTGAATGTCCGCTTTGTGATTGTTATTATCATGCCCTTTCTCACGGTATGGTTCGTTTTGGAGTT
>Ga0099364_10006933_pt1 | contig 16336 bp, 17 predicted proteins | sample TergutTh196P3_FD_73070 | JGI IMG/M metagenome (GOLD analysis project Ga0099364, IMG submission 73070) | Microcerotermes parvus P3 segment gut microbial communities from Pointe-Noire, Republic of the Congo - Th196 P3 | ecosystem: Host-associated > Arthropoda: Insects > Digestive system > Gut ...
CATGCCGTAGGTATGTGAAGCTAGGTAGAAACGGATACACAAACCAAACCTGCATCCCGTAGGGATGCAACGAAAAGCGTAGATTATGGGTTGCATCCCTACGGGATGCGGTTGGTGTGTGTATCGGTTTCTACCTAGCTTCACATACCTACGGCATGTGTAAGGTATGAATTTATATTTAATTGACTGAATCGCTTAGGAGAAAAGTTTGACAAAAATATATCATTCCATTTTATTCATAACATTAATTCTATTATCTTGTTGTTCAAAACCTTACATAAATATTTATGGAGATATTCCAATAGGCACAAAAATATCATCAATAGAAGATTTGAATAAATTAACAGAAATACATCAGATTAGAAATCTGTTTATTGTTACAAATGATTCTATCGCAGTTGAACTAAGAATATCAAGTGTAAACGAACTGAACCTTTCATATAATAATAAAATTTGGAATATTTCATCTGAAACATTACCCAGAACTGTAAATTTGAAAAACATAAGCTATATTGCTGTAGATTCAAATTTTAAAAATTACCAGATTGCTATTTTTGAAGGGATAGATATTCAGAAGCATATATCAGCATATCAAAGAATTAAAAACGATTTTGTTTTTGAAGCTAGTTCTGAAAAAAATGGACATTTTGTTAATAGATATAATTTCGATATAAACGATAGCATTTCCCCCTACGACGCTTCCATGTCATGTCTTCAAAATTGCGATTATCTTCAATGCTTATTTATTACAGAGCAAGGACATGAATTTGATTATAAAGAAAAGCAAATATTCTTTCATCAAACTCACTGGCAGATAGATAATCAAGTTATATCGATAATCTGGCATAATTACCCAAAAAATTCTATATACGATATAAACAATATGGTTAAGAATGAGCAAAAGTTAATGTTGATTCTTGTCGATGGGTTAGGCTATGAAATGTTACAAAACGCAATAGTTAAGAACAGAGCTGGATATTTTGAAACATTTGATTTTAATCCTATGAGATCTACATTTCCAGCAAACACCAAAAATGCACTTCATGCTATTGGAAATGGTTCTGACATGTTTTCCGATTTTAATTTTAGCAATGTTTATATAATTCAAGATGATAAGTTTTTTTTTACTTCAAAGTTTGATATTGTACTAAATACTGACAGAAATAATAATGGCATGATAGACGATGAGATATTTGAAACAGCTATGTCTCATTTAGAAAAGGATTTTGATTTATTATTTGTTCATTTTCATAGTGTAGACGATTTAGCTCATGAATATGGACCCTATTCTGAAAATGTTTTACGACAAATTGAATTAGTAAGTTCATATGTCAATGCTTTGTTACACGAATGGGGGAGAGACTTTATTATTCTTTCAGATCATGGGTTACATAGCCGTGATTTTAAAGGATATCACGGTACCAACAGAATAGAAGATATGGTTGCTATTTTTTATATAAAGGATTCTAGAATATGTCTGAATTACTGAATCAATACCATTTTTATCTGCGTTCGGAAGAAGGTTATTCTGTAAACACTGTAAAAAGTTATATTTATGATTTAAAACTATTTTTTGATCATGTAAAAAAAGACGAACTTCAAATTACTGCTGATGAAATAATGAAATATTTCTCTGATTTGAATGTCATGGATTTAGCTAAAAGTAGCATTGCCAGAAAAAGAAGCTCAATTTTATCATTTTATACGTTTTTAGAAAAAAATCAGTTTCCAATAAAGGTTGATACAGATAGAATAGTTAGAATATATCACAAATATCAATATCCAAATGCTTTACCAAAAGAAGAAATGGATGATTTTTTAAATAGTTACCCTATGGATAATTCGCAAAATTTAAGAAACAAAGTTATCATGGAAGTTCTTTATACTACAGGGATAAGAATTTCTGAATTAATTAATTTAACTATAGAAAACCTCTTTTTTGACGCTAAACATGTGTTAGTTATTGGAAAAGGAAATAAATATAGACACATTCCACTATCAGATTATATGATCGAATTACTTAAACTGTATATAGATAAGAGCAGAACAGAGTTACAAACAGATAAACCAAGTAAAATATTATTTTTAAATAGATATGGTAAAAAATTTAGTAGAATGGGGTTGTGGAAAATCATACATAAAGCTGCTATTGAATTTGGTATTACTAAAAACTTTACCCCGCATACTTTTAGACATTCGTTTGCTACACATATGCTTGCTAAAGGTACAAATCTAAGAGTTATTCAAATTCTGCTTGGACATGCTTCTATTGCTACTACGCAAATTTATACCAAAGTTGATACCACTTTTCTGAGAGAGCAACATAGCATGTTTCATCCGAGGTCTGAATTTATTGAGTAGGGAACGCCCATATTCTGTAGGGAACGCCCATATTCTGTAGGGAACGCATTTATTCGTTCCTAGTTCTGTTGGGTTCCATACGGAATTAGGAACGAATAAATGCGTTCCCTACAGAAGGAGCATAAATATGAATATAAACAACAAAATTTCATATACAATAGTTATCAATATTTTATTAGTAATTATAACTTTTGCAACTTCAATTATCATTACAAATCTATTAGGACCTGTTGGTTTTGGTCAGTATAAATACATATTAACTGTTGCATTTACGATAGTTTTATTCACAAATTGTGGTTTACCTGACATGCTTAATGTAAAGCTTGCCAGAAAAGACATTAGATTGAAAGATTATATAGTTAGCGTCTTTATAGGAGTATTACCAATATTTTTTGTAATTGGCAGTATTATATTCTATTTCTTATTTTATAAGGACAACGCAACCGATAGTTTATTCATAAATGTAGCTCTTGTTTATTGTTTATTGTTCCAATTAAATTTAATCATGCAGCAAACTATTCATTCATTAGATAAGATAATAAAATTTCAACTGTTTGAAATGTCGAAGCATCTTGTTTTCTTAACAGGTGCTTTTTTAATTACTTGCATAGGTACGCTTACAATTATCAATCTGTTTTATACTTTAATATTTGCGAACACTTTAGCTATAGTTTATGTTATTTTTCTATTACTCAAAGATAGAGATCCTAATAAAGTAAAACTGGCTTTTTCTAAAAAATTAATAGATAATTCTTTTAAAGCATATATTAACAATATTTTGACTTTTATGACAACAAGAGTAGATATTTTTATTCTAAAATATTTTGGACTTGGATATTATGAAATTGGTATCTATTCTCTTGCGTTTACATTAGTTGAAAAACTTTGGATTATTCCGGAATCTATAAGATCGGTTTTATATTTAGAATTAAGCAATAAAAGAAAAGGTGACGATTTTGTAGCAAATTTATTAAGATTAATGATTCCGTTTTCTTTTATAACAGGAGCAGCTTTAGCAATTTTTGCGTTTATGGTGCCTATGATTTTTGGTGAAAGATTCGTAGCCTCAATTATGCCTTTATTTTTATTATTACCGGGTGGAATTTTTTTTTGCTATATAAAACTTTTAGGTACGTATTTTGTTGTAAAAGAAATGCTTACTGTTAATACAATTATGACTGCTATTATTGCTATAGTGAATTTGATTTTATGTGTGTTTTTAATTCCTGAATATCTGTATTTAGGAGCTGCGGTTGCTAAATCAATTGCATATATTTCAGGAGCAATTTATATAGTAAATAAATTTAGGATAGTTTCTGGCATAAAAACCAAAAATATCTTAATTATTAAAAAAGATGATATAAAAAAAATTAAAACTATGTTTATAAAAAACAATCATAGTGATATTTAAAAGGATAACATGAAACATTCCGAGATTGACATAGTTTATTTATGGGTTGATAGTAGCTGTCAAAAATGGTTGGATAAAAAATCTAATTACATTGGAAATAACCTGTCGCAAATGATTGAAAGATATAAAAGTAATGACGAATTAAGATACAGTCTTAGATCTGTTGAGATGTTTGCACCTTGGATAAAAAATATTTTTATTGTAACTGACGATCAAAAGCCAGAATGGCTGGATATTACTCATCCAAAAATACATTTAATAGACCATAAGGATATAATGCCCATGGATATTTTACCATGCTTTAATTCCAATGTTTTAGAGTCAAATATACATAAGATACCGGGTTTATCTGAAATGTTTTTGTTAGCCAATGATGACACATTTTTGGGTAAACTAGTGTCACCTAATGATTTTTTTACTGAAGAAGGATTACCAATTATTCGTATGATGCACCCATTAAAAAGATTAAAATGGCACGGATTAGAACATTTTAAAATAAAAAAAACTTCATTATATTATCAATTTGTTAATAATGCCACTAACCTTGTAAAAAATAAATATGGAAAACTTTTTTTTCAAATGCCGCAACATAACATTGATGCTTATCTAAAAAGCAGTTTTAAAAGAACTGTTGAAGTTATTTTTTATGACGAGTTTAAAACTATGTCAATTAATAAATTTAGAAAAAACAACGACATTCAAAGGATAATTCATATGTACGTCGCTTTAGCAGAAAATAAAGGGTTGTTGAGATATGTTAATGCAAAGGAATCATTTTCGATGATAATTAATAATAGAGCAAATTATGCTAAACTTCTAAAAATTAAGCCATTATTATTTTGTTTGAACGACACAGAACAAGCTACTACTGAAGATAGAGATTACATGAAAAGATTTTTAGAAGAATATTTTCCCGTTAAATCACAATTTGAAAAACAAAATTAATATGAAAAGAGAAAAAATCATGATACCCAAAAAAATTCATTACTGCTGGTTTGGAAGAAATAAGAAAAACAAACTTGCCATCAAATGTATTAACAGTTGGAAAAAACATTGTCCAGATTTTGAAATACTTGAATGGAACGAAGATAATTACAATGTTAATGTAACTGATTATACCAAAGAAGCATATGAAGCGAAAAAATATGCTTTTGTTAGTGATTATGCTAGATTTGACATTATCAATAGAGAAGGTGGGATTTATTTAGATGTTGATGTCGAAATAATTAAGGATATAACCCCACTATTAAACCATAAAGCATACATGGGATTTGAAGAAGTGATATATGTAAATCCGGGTCTTGGCTTTGGTTCAGTTGCGAACAATAATCTATTGGAATATATTTTATCAAAGTACAATATCAGAAAATTTATAAATGATGATGGAAGTTATGATTACACAACAGTTGTTGTTTTTGTAACAAATATCCTTCAAGAAAAGGGATTGATATTAAACAACGAGTTTCAAGTTGTTGACGATTGCACTATTTATCCCAAAGATTATTTTCAACCGATTGATTTAATAAAACAAATTAAAACAGTTACTGATAATACATTCAGCATTCATCATTATGCTGCAAGCTGGTATTCTCCACAAAGAAAAGTATTAAAAACAATATCAAAATTATTGGGTACAAGAATTAATAGATTCGTTAGGAATTTTATAAAGGGGTAAGTTATTAAAAAGAAAGTAATTGATATTATCACACGTTTGAACATTGGCGGTGCAAGCATTCATGTAGTTAATCTGTCTCGAGGACTTAAAGATGCATACGATACTATTTTAGTTTGCGGTCAGATTGAACCTCACGAAATGGATATGTCATATTATGCGATTCAGAACAATGTAGATATTCATGTTTTAAATAAAATGGGAAGAGAATTATCTTTATTTAATGATTTAAAAGCCTTTTGGCAATTATACAAGTTTATTAAAAAGGAGAAACCACATATTGTGCATACACACACCGCAAAAGCTGGCACATTAGGTAGATTAGCCGCTTTTTTTGCAGGTGTCCCTTATATTTTTCACACATTTCATGGTAATATTTTTAAAGGATATTTTTCAAAGAAAAAAACAATGATTTTTATTTTTATTGAGAAAATAATATCTTTAATCACAACAAAAATAATTACTTTAAGTGAAAAACAAAAACAAGAGATTATAGATTTAAAAATTACAAAAGCTGAAAAAATTGAGGTGATACGATTAGGTTTTGATTTTTCTAATATTTTAGGAAATGATATGTACAAAGGGTTATTTAGAACTGAACACAATGTGCCAGAAGATGCTTTGTTAGTTGCATCTATCGGGAGAATTACACACATCAAAAACCATAAACTTTTATTAGATATTGCTGAAAAATTTAACGAACATAATATTTACTTTGCCATAATTGGAGACGGAGATCTAAAAGAAGAAATACAAAAAGATATTTATAATAAAAAACTTGAAAGAAAAGTCTTTATTACTGGTTTTTACAAAGATTTAAAACCTATTTACACTGACGTTGATGTGGTGTTGCTTACATCATTTAACGAAGGGACTCCTGTAGCACTTATTGAAGCTATGGCAAATGGGAAAATTGCCATTTCAACCAATGTAGGCGGAGTTTCTGATTTTATAGAAAATGGAGTTAACGGTTTTTTTGTTGATGGATTTAATTCAGAGTCTTTTGTAGATATAATTTTTGATATATATATTAATAATATTAACATTGACAAAATTTCAGAAAATGCAAAGTTTACTGCAAATGAGTTTTTTAACATAGATTCCTTAGTAAAAAATATAGAAAATTTATATAAAAAATTTTTATAAAAAAATTCTTGACAATTTTCTAATTTTTTTTACTTTGGTGTCGATATAGATAAATGGAGGATTGAAATGGTAAGATTGACAAGAATAAATGGGCAGGAATTCTTTGTAAATTGCGATTTAATGGAGTTTATAGAATCAACCCCAGACACGATTATCAGCTTAACTACAGGTAAGAAAGTCATCGTTAAAGAAAGCGCTGAGGACGTGATACACAAGATCATTGAGTACAAAGGCAAAGCCTTAAAAAATTGTGAAATATTAGATAGAGGGTAGGTAACTTATGGATATTGCAACAATTTTTGGGTTGCTTATTGCAGCAGGACTGCTTTTTCTTGCTTTACGAGTAGATATTGGAGCTTTTATTGATCTCCAGTCTGTTTATATTGTTTTTGGTGGTTCTATCGGAGCTGCTATGGCATCTAACACGATGTCAGATATTGTAAACATGGTTAGAATTACAATGAATGCTTTTTTTGCTAAATCGCAAGACCAATCACAGATTATTAACAACATGGTTGATCTAGGCGAGAAGGCTCGGAGAGAAGGTATCCTTGCTCTTGAAAGAGAAATGCCAAGATTGAACGACATTTTCCTAAAAAAAGCACTTCAATTAGCTGTTGATGGTAACGAACCTGAGGTTATTGAAACTGTTATGGGAACAGAAATTGAGAATATGGAAGAAAGGCATAAAATAGGTAAAAATTTCTGGGACACTGTTGGAACTATGGGACCCGCTTGGGGAATGATAGGTACTTTGATAGGATTGATTTTGATGCTTAAAAATCTAGATGACCCGTCAAACATTGGTATGGGTATGTCTGTTGCTTTGATTACTACACTTTACGGTTCTATACTTGCCAATCTAGTTGCGATACCTATTGCTAATAAACTAGATAGAAGATCAAAAGAAGAAGTTTTACTTATGAACATGGTTCTTTTTGGAGTGCTGTCTATTCATTCTGGCGACAACCCACGTGTTACCAGAGAAAAACTTGAAACTTTTGTGGCTCCTAAAAACAGAAAAGGAAGTGCATAGAAATGGCAAGGAAAAAGAAATGTCCGGAATGTCCACCACCGGGTTCACCCGGATGGATGAACACTTTTGCCGATATGTCTACTTTATTGCTCACGTTCTTTGTGCTTTTATTATCCATGTCTGTTATCGAACAACAAAAATTTACTGTCGCTATGACTTCACTTAAAGGTGCTTTAGGGGTTATGAGCGCTACTGGAACAGCCATTCCTATTACTAGAATGCCTATGGTGCAAATTGGTAGAACAAGAACTGAACAAGAAATTGAAAAGCAAGTTAATGACATTCAAGAAATGATTAGAAGAACTGAAATTACTGATGATCTTAAAATTCATCACACTACGGATTTTCTACATTTCACTATTAGTCAAGATTTCTTGTTTGATTCAGGACAGGCTGTTGTTAAAGAAGCAGGTATAGAAATTCTTGAAGCTATTGCAAGAATATTAAATACAGTTCCTTTTAATATTAGAATTGAAGGACACACGGACAGTTTGCCAATTTCTACTGTTAGATTCCCTTCAAATTGGGAACTATCATTTTCTAGAGCTCTGGCTGTTTCGCAAGTTTTTGCAGGGCAAGGTGTTAATCCGTCAAGGTTTCAAATTATCGGACACGGTGAATTTTTACCTATTGCTGACAATGATACACCAGAAGGTAGAGCTATAAACAGAAGAGTTGAAGTGTATGTTAGCCTTAGAGATGATATTAGAAGGTCTATAATGCCGTAATTTTGTTATGTATGGAACGCACCTATTTCTGTAGGGAACGCATTTATTCGTTCCTGGTTCGGTTGGGTTCAATACAGAATTAGGAACGAATAAATGCGTTCCGTACAGAAAACTCCCCCCTGCCCCCCTCAAAGAGGGGGGTAATTAGGAACGAATAAATGCGTTCCCTACATAACTAGTAAGGAGAAACAATGAAAAATAATTTTGGAAAAATTAATTTACTAGTGGTGCTGGTTATTGTACTTGTACAATTAATTATTGCTGGTGGCATATTTTTTTATTTTAAATATGCTTCCGGAAGTTTACCACAACAACAACGCCCAATGCAAGCCCTTCCCAGTACTGAATCACAATCTTCGCGAAGACCACAGGAAGACACACGACATGAACCGAGAAGTTTTAGTGACAGTGGTTTTTCAGGAGCAAAGGACTATACAAGGGATTTTGCCATGTTCAGTGTTGGCGACATAATTGTCAACCCTGCAGGCACTTCAACAGCTTTTTTTATTACAACAGTATTAGTTGAATATCGTCAATCGGATAAAAGGCTTCCCCCCGAGCTTACGAATAAAGCACCTCTATTTCGCGACAGAATGACAGGCTATTTTTCACGTCTAACCGTTGAAGAACTACGCGATATGGAAAACCGTGATATTTTTAGAGATGATATTATGAGAATTATCAATAACCTTCTTGTAGAAGGAAGAATAACTGATGTATTTTTTGAACAGTTTTTAATTCAACAGTAGTTTAATCTCAAAGGACAAGTTATATGAGTAAACTTTTAAGCCAAGCTGAAATTGATGCACTGCTTGATCAAGAGAAGAATGTTAATGCAAGTTCTGATATTCCCAAAGTTAAAGAAGCGAGAATATATGACTTTAGGCATCCTGACAGAGTTTCCAAAGAGCAATTAAAAATCCTTCGTAATATTCACGACAACTTTTCAAGGTTAATCTCTACGTATCTTTCTAACGCTCTAAGAACTATGATTGATGTAAAAGTGCCAACTATTGATCAAGTTACATATTTTGAATTTACGATGTCTGCGGCAAGTTTTACTTATATGTATGTATTTACTATAGACAAACTGGACGGGTCTGCGATTTTAGAAACCGACCCTAGATTTACGTTTTTTATTATAGATCGACTATTCGGTGGCACTGGTTCTATTATAAATAAAACAGAGCAATCTCCTACAATTATAGAACGTTCTGTTATGAGCACTATTGCTGAAAGAATTTTAGAATATTTAAAAGAAGCTTGGCAACAAATTGATACTTTAAATTGTAGCATTATTACTTTTGAAACAAATCCACAATTGGTAACTGTTGCACCTGCTTCCGAAACTATGATTGTGCTTACATTTCCAGTTACAGCAAGAAATTTCGAGTTTAATATTATACTTTGTTTTCCATATTTCATGCTGGAACCTATACTTAAAAAAATTAATAGCCAAAATTATATGGCTCTTCTTAAGAAAGAACCTAGTGAAGAAGACCAGCTAAACCTATACCGTGCTGTTGAACACACTGAAGTTGATTTTACGGTTGAGCTTGGCAAATCTTTTATTCGTGTAAAGGACTTTTTAGACCTTAAAGAAAACGAATTATTACTTTTAGAAACAAAAATAACAGACCAATTAATTGCTAGGGTGCAACAACACAAAAAATTTACAGTATCCCCCGGCAGAAAAGGCAAGAAGAAAGCCGTTAGAATAGAACATATTATAGATGAAGAAGGAGATATCATATGAGTACAGGTATCGCAACCTATGACAAATTTTTAGATTTTTTTAGTGAAAACGCAAACGGGGTTATTGGCACTATTACCAACCAACCAATAAGCTTTTACGTTAGCAATTTTACTAATTTTGATCTTTCTACACTAGAAACAAATTTAACTTTACCATGTGTTATAATTACTATAAACTTTACCGGATCAAACGATTTTCAAATGCAAATTGTTACAGCAAGAAAAACAATTGCTACACTTTCTGACTTAATGATGTTAGGAACTGGTGATGTGGAATATGTGCCAGAAGAACACAACGATGGTGTGCAAGAAATGCTTAATCAGGTTTTAGGTTCTATGACTACTGAACTTTTATCTGAAAATGTGAAAGCATCTGGTTCTGTTACTGATATTGTTGTCGCCGACATGGATTCACATAAAGAGGTGCTAAAAGATTATAAAATGGCTGAATTAAGTTTTCAATTATTAGGCATTCCTTCGTTTTTCTATGTGCTTATTGATCCCGGTTCACTAGCCATTATCGAAACTCTGTTTACACCTAGTTCGCCTACTCCTGAACCACCTGTTGTTGAAAGTTCTATGTCATTTGATGTTAAAAATGAAAGACAATCAACACCACAACAAGAACCTGTTACTGTTGCAAGAGCTGGCTTTGCAGAGTTAGAAGAAGTAAGACCCGCTGGCGGAAAATCTATTAATATTGATATTTTATTGCATATTGATTTACCTGTTACAGTTGAATTAGGTAGCAAAGATATGAGAATTAAAGAAATATTAGATCTTGGACAGGGCTCTGTTGTTGAGCTTAATAAACTGGCTGGTGATCTAGTTGATTTAAAGATTAATGGAAAGAAATTCGCTACTGGTGAAGTTATGGTTGTTGACGAAAACTATGCTATTAGGATTGTTAATTTAATTTCTAGAGAAGAAAGAATTAGATCTTTGGGACCGGAGTAATAATTGCCAGCAGATACTTTATACGTTTCATTAATGGAAGGAACAAATCCTCAATCATTTGGATTTATGATGTTTCAAATGATTGGAATGCTGATACTTATATCTATTGTTCTATATCTTTCACTGTTCTTCTTTAAAAAAATTAATGCTAAATATAAAAATAAAAACCAATTTAATAGCCTAAAAATTCATGAAAACGTTTATTTTTCCACTAAACAAGGTTTAAGTGTTGTTTCTTTTGGAGAGAAAGTTTACATTGTGGGGTTTTCTAACAATTCTGTTAACCTAATTGATAAAATTGAAGATGAACAGGTTATTTCCAGTTTAAAAGAAAAAAAACAAAAAATTAATAAGTTTTCAGATTTTTTTAAAATGTAGGGAGAAAAAACCATGAAAAAAATCACTTTATATACTATTTCTATTTTATTTTTACTACTATCATCTTTAGCATACGCCCAATCTAATGATATTTCTGCACAGATTATTGAGAAAACAGAAGGTGGAAGGGTTTTATTATTTATAGATGACTTAAACTCTATACAAATTGACGACATGTTTTCCATTTATGACCATAACAATCAATATATTGGATATGGAAGGATTACAAAAATTAGAGAAGATGACAGGTTTAACGCTATTTTTCAGCAGCTTACAGGCTGGGATTTATTCGATGGCTATAGTTTATCAGAACAATATCGATCGAATCTGGACTTTGGTTTCAAATTTGGAAATTCTTATCTTACGATAGGGAAGAGCGATGCAAAAAGAGTATTAACCATTTTTAACGCTACACTTACAGTAAAATATAGCATTGCTGATCTATTAAATATTTCACAATTATTTGCTTTATTTGAGTATAGTTACGGGGAAAGTTGGAAATCGTATCCATATATTGTTCAAAGCCCTTCAAATAGCAAGTTTGACCCCGGTTATCAAAGTTATTATTTAGGACTTAGCAAACATTGGAAATTTTATGAAACTCACTCCTTATTTTTTAATTTTCTTGTTGGAAATGTTGAGTATAATATTTATTCATTTTACAACAACACTAACCATCAAAGAAAAGGATACAGTTTTAAGCCAAATTTTGGGTATAGCTATATGATAAAGCAAAACATTAATGCAAATTTTGATTTATACTATAGACCTAACTCATATGGTAAAGTTCAACCGAAAGTAGAATCAGATTACGGATTTAACTTAGGCGTTACATATGCTCTTGTTAAAGACGTGCCCGAAAGCAGAAAAATTAACCTTCTTGGCGACCAGAATTTATATACACAAAGAACACCAAGAAGACCAGAAACGCAAACAACAAATATAACATCGAATAGAAATCAAGAACCAGTTCCTCAAAGACAAGTTGATTATGGACACCTTGAAGATGTTTTTAGTATGGCGGTTTTAAATGCTTTTATCGATATAGCACCGTCTTCTAAAATTTCTATTGTTCAGTTTACTGCAAACAATACAGCTTTAAGGGATTTTGTTATTGGTGAACTTGAACATGACCTTAGAGCAAATAATTATGTTGTTATTGCGAGCTCTGGACACGGAAATCTAGACCATACTACAACTATTGACGATAGAAGTGCGATTAACATAGGGAGCTCGGACGGCGCTGATTATGTGGTTTTAGGAAGCATTGATGGGGTTGGAAGTTTTCGAAGATTAAGATTACGTGTATTAAATGTGCAAACGGGGGTTGTTGTTGGTACTGCTTCTGAGCCGTTTTGATTTTGTATGGAACGCATTTATTCCTTCCCTGCTTAATAAATGCTTTCCCTACAATGATATACAAGGAGATAATATGTTATTATGAATAAATCTATTGTGTTGCTAATTTTTATTCTATTACAATTTTCATTTGTTATGTCTATTGTTGTGCCTTACGATTTTATAAATTTCTTATTTGAAGAATCTGAAATAGAAAATGATTATCTAATTATTGCCGAAAAGAGCACTCAAAAAGCTTGGTTATACAGATTTATTTCTACAGGTATTGAAGAATTTAAGGAGTTTTCAATCTCTACAGGCAGGGAACATGGAAATAAAAACATAAGAGGCGATCTTAAAACACCAGAAGGATTATATTTCGCTTATCCTTTTATTTCTTCTGAAACTTTATTTAACAGATATGGTTCAATAGCATCACAATATGGTACTGGAGCTTGGGATTTAGGTTATCCGAATCAACTGGACATAATCAGACGTAAAACAGGATCTAGTATATGGATTCATGGAACAGATGTCGATTTAACTCCTTATGATACAGAGGGATGTATTCGTTTCGAGAATGAAGTCATTACTTATTTTCGTGAAGAATTAGATTTAATGCACACTCCAGTTATAATCAATGAAATAATTAATTGGGTAGAGATAGATTTTTTATATTCAGAATTAGAAAGAATAAAACTAACTCTAGAAAGATGGCTTGATGCTTGGAAAGTTCAAGATATTAACAATTATCTCAATTTTTATTGTTCCGACACATTTGTAACTAACAATCAAAATATGAGTTATTTTGAATGGGATAAACACAAAAGAGCAGTATTTGATAACAACAATCCTGTTATTATAGAGTTATCAGATTATTTTTACTATTATGCGAGTAATCTTTTATTGGTTACTTTTACACAGATTTACGAATCTAAAACTGTAAAAAGTAATGGCACTAAACAGTTAGTCATGAGAAAAGATGAAAACGATTGGATTATTATACAAGAAGAATGGACGTCAAACTAATAAAAAGTAGGTTTTTATGAAACAATTTGTCTTCGTTATTTTTAGTTTATGTTTAGTTTTTACAGGTTGTGTTTCCAGATTTATGCCTGTTGAACAAGGTAACATACAAGTTATAAACGAATTTGCTGTTTTAATGACAGAACAAGAAACTTTAGCTGTAAGAGTGGATTTATGGAATGGAGAACCTCAATATTTAACAGAATATTTCGATATTATGTTTGTGAGGCTTCAAAACAGAACAACAACAGGATTAAGTGTAGAACCTTCTGATTTTATACTGATAGATCAGAATGGAATGCAATATGATTTAGTTCCAAGTGATATAGTTCTTGAAATTGCTTTAGCACATCCATCGCTTATTCCTGAAAGGTTTAACATTTCTTCAGATACACAGAGAGAAAGTCTAAACAGAATAGCATCAATTAGAAGAAATATTATGACAAGAGCTTTTGTTTTTGGAGATATTCATCATGGTGCTTTTAAAGAAGGGTTATTGTTCTTTCCAAAAATTGATAGTAGAAGTCAAGAATTCACAATTGTATATAAAAATAATGAAATTTTATTTAGAAGAAATAGATAATTGAATTATTTAATTATCTTTTCTAATTCGGAGGATAGGTGATAGATTTAATTAGTGATTTTAAGAGAACTCATTTTTGTGGTGAACTAAATTTAAGTTATTTAACACAAGATGTTGTTCTGATGGGATGGGTGAATAAAAGACGCGATCTAGGTGGACTTATATTTATTGACCTGCGTGATGTGAAAGGTATAGTTCAATGCGTGTTTCATCCTAGTGAAGATGAAAAAAATACACTTCTTGTTCCATATGAAAAAGCAAAAGAAGTTCGTAATGAGTATGTTATTGCAATTAAAGGAAAAGTTGCAAAGCGAGATGATAAAAATATTAACAAATTAATGCCGACTGGTGAAATTGAAGTTATTGTATCGGAAGCAAAAATTCTTAATATTTCTGAACCGATGCCTATTCAGTTAAATGAAAACGTGATGGCAGAAGAAGATTTAAGGCTTCAATATAGATATCTTGACCTTCGCAGAGAGAAATTACAAAAAAACCTTATCATAAGGCATACAATGGTTTATAAAATTAGAGAGTTTTTAAACAGTAAAAACTTTTTTGAGATTGAAACCCCGATTCTAATGAAAAGCACTCCTGAAGGTGCAAGGGATTATCTTGTTCCAAGCAGAGTTCATCCGGGTAAATTTTTTGCCTTACCTCAATCACCTCAGATATATAAACAATTATTGATGATTTCTGGTATGGATAGATATTTTCAGATTGCCCGTTGTTTTCGTGATGAGGATCTTCGTGCAGATAGACAACCTGAATTTACGCAACTTGACATAGAGATGAGCTTTGTGACTCAGGATGAAATTCTTAATCTGATGGAAGAATTATTCGTTTATGTATGGAAAGAAACGATTAATGTTGATTTAAAACGTCCCTTCCCAAGATTTTCTTATTCAGATGCTATGGATAAATTCGGTTGTGATAAGCCTGATATTAGGTTCGGCTTAGAACTAAAAAAGATAACAGAAGTCTTTACAAAAACAGATTTTGTGGTGTTCAAAGAAGCTATACAGAAAGGTTTTGATATTCGGTGCATTGTAGCTCCCGGATGTGCTGAGTTTAGTAGAAAACAAATTGATAATTTAACCGACTATGCTAAGCATTTAGGAGCAAAAGGACTCGCCTACACAAAAGTTATAAACTCAAATCTTGATTCTGGAATTGCTAAATTTTTATCAGACGAAGAAAAAAACAATGTTATTAGAATCACTAATGCTAAAAATGGAGATTTAATCCTGTTTTCTGCGGATACAAACAAATTAGCTTTTAAAGTTCTAGCAGCGCTAAGAAATCAGCTTGCGAAAGATTTAAATCTTATCAATAAAAACGAATTTGCTTTCTGTTGGATAACTGATTTTCCTTTATTTGATTATAATGAAGAGGAAAAAAGATGGGAACCAGCTCATCATATGTTCACTATGCCAAAAGAAGAACATTTAAAATACTTTGATGACGAATCAAAATATGGAGAAATTGAAGGGCAGCTATATGACATGGTTTGTAACGGTATGGAACTATCCTCTGGTAGCATACGTTGTCATATTTTAGATATTCAAAAAAAGATTTTTGACGTTTTAGGTTTTGAAGAAGATGATTTAATTAATAGATTCGGATTCTTCCTTAATGCTTTAAAATACGGAACTCCACCACACGGAGGCATTGCGCCGGGAATCGATAGAATGGTTATGTTGCTTACACAAGCTGATTCTATAAGAGATGTGATTGCATTCCCGAAAACCTTAAAAGCTGTCGATTTAATGAGTCAAGCACCATCAGAAGTATCTGATAAGCAGTTAATTGAACTAAATATAAAAAAAAATCTGTAGGGAACGCATTTATTCGTTCCTAATCCCCCCCCCCCCTTTTTGGGGGGGGGGGGGGGGGGTTTTTTTGGGGGACCATTTTTTTTTTTTTTTTTTTTTTTTTTTTTTTT
>Ga0099364_10006934_pt1 | contig 16334 bp, 7 predicted proteins | sample TergutTh196P3_FD_73070 | JGI IMG/M metagenome (GOLD analysis project Ga0099364, IMG submission 73070) | Microcerotermes parvus P3 segment gut microbial communities from Pointe-Noire, Republic of the Congo - Th196 P3 | ecosystem: Host-associated > Arthropoda: Insects > Digestive system > Gut ...
GCCCTTGAAAAGTACAGGGGGGTGCCGAGCGTAACGCTCGATGGAAGGCAAATAGAGATTTGCGCGAATATAGGGCTTGAAGCTGACATAGAAAGGGCCGTGAAAGCTGACGCCGAGGGCATTGGCTTGTTCCGTACAGAGTTCCTGTTTATGAACAGAAATGCGCCGCCTTCCGAAGAGGAGCAGTTTGCGGCATACAAAAAGGCCGCGTCAGCTTTTGGCAATCGGCATGTGATTATCCGTACATTGGATATCGGCGGAGATAAGGAGATACCTTATTTGGGGCTGGAAAAGGAGGAGAACCCTTTTTTGGGCTGGCGCGCAATCCGATATTGCATTGATAGCGAGGAGTTGTTTATTGCCCAGTTGAGGGCCATTGTCCGCGCTTCGGCGTTTGGGCGTGTCAAGGTCATGATCCCGATGATTTCCGATATCAGGGAATTAAGGAATACCAAAGAGCTGATTGACAGGATAAAGAGTAACCTTGCAAGGGAAGGGGCAGCTTTTGACCCGGGCATTGAAGTGGGCAATATGATAGAGACGCCTGCATCGGCGGTAATGGCAGGCGCGTTTGCGGGCGAGGCTGAGTTTTTTAGCATAGGCACGAACGACCTTATCCAATATGTCATGGCTGCAGACCGAGGGAACAATAAGGTGGCAGGGCTTTACTCCGTTTATAATCCTGCCGTCCTCCGCCTGATACACCATGTTGCAAAAGAGGCTCAGCTCCATAGCATCCCATGCGGCATTTGCGGCGAAGCTGGTGCCGACCCATTGTTGACCAGATTCCTCATTGGATGTGGAATAAGCGAGCTTAGCGTGGTAGGCTCGTCTGTTTTAGAGGTTCGTTCAGCCATATGCCAAATGTCGTATTCCGAAGTAAAGAAAAAGGTAGACGAGGCTATAGAAGGGCTTGTGGATATTGAGGATTCTATGGCTTTGTTGCGTAGACTATAAATGTGCAGGGTAAGCGCCATACAGTGTACGGCAGACTCCGTCCGTAACCTAACCCATAAAGGAAATGCGTGCGGAGTTTGCCGTGGTGGCTAGTGGCTAGTGGCTAGTGACTAATGGTTAGTGGCTAATGGTTAGTGGCTAATGACTAGTAGCTAGTAGCTAGTGGCTAGTAGCTACTAGCTAGTGGTTAATGGTTAGTAGCTAGTGGCTGACGGTTAGTGGCTAGTGGCTAACGGTTAGTGGCCACTAGCTAGTGGTCAGTGGTTGAGGAAATTTTCAAAAGGTGCGTGAGGAGGGGGCATTTATGGAACATCTTGGAATTAAAATGAGCATTAAGAACAAGCCGGCGTTGGATAAGCAGTTTATTCCAATGTCGCTTTTTTCAAGGGGGTTTTTGAAACATGCGAAAAAGCCGGTTTCTATATGCGTGGAACGAGATAACGGGCTTACCGCTGTTTACGACACTTTTATCACAGGCGAGAATAAAGAGGCGGATCAGTTTTATATTGAGAGAGCGGTTAAGGCTCTCCTTTGGATAAAGGGCGGGTTTAAGGTGTATATTTGCGGGGATGAAGGTATTGCTTCCTATGTAAAAGCGGTTTATGACCAAAAAGGGGAACGAGGTTTTGACAGCAGGTTCATGGAGCAGGTATATGAACGCATGTTTGAAGTTGTTTCGTTGCCGTTATCGGAAAAACCCCTTCAAAACGAACAGCCGAAGCCCATTGGCAATAATTTTAAAGGGTGCCGCATAGGCTTTGATGCTGGGGGGAGCGACCGAAAAGTCTCGGCAGTGGTTGACGGGAAGCCTATTTATAGCGAGGAAGTTGTCTGGCACCCGAAAGTAACGCCTGACCCGGACTATCATTTCAAAGAAATTGTCAAAGCTTTTAGGACAGCTGCTGAAAAGATGCCCCGGGTAGACGCGATCGGCGTAAGTTCCGCTGGAATCTATATCGGCAACCGCACAATGGCAGCGTCGTTGTTTTTGAAAGTGCCGCCTGGCTTGTTCGAGCAAAAGGTTAAGGACATATATATTCGCGCAGCGAAGGAAATTGGTGACGTACCGCTCTGCGTTGTAAACGACGGGGATGTGACTGCCCTTGCGGGAGCTATGGAGATTTCGGACGGCAATGTGCTGGGCATAGCCATGGGTACAAGCGAAGCGGCTGGTTATGTGGACCAAAGCGGAAACATTGCCGGGTGGCTGAACGAACTTGCGTTTGCGCCGGTCGACGCTTGCCCGAACGCCATGAAAGACGAGTGGTCGGGTGATATTGGCTGTGGTGTGAAATACTTTTCGCAGGACGGTGTGATCAAACTTGCGGAAAACGCCGGAATCAAACTTAGCCACGCGGCTACGCCGGGCGAGAAGTTGAAAGCTATTCAAGAAATGCTTGCACAAGAGCAAGGCAGAATGCCAAGTAATTTTGAGACAGTTCCTAAAGGCATTCAGCAGATACCTGCCGAAGAAGCCCCGCAGGTGTCTGCAAATGAAGCCCCGCAGGTGTCTGCTGTTTTCGAATCAATTGGTTGCTATTTGGGACATACATTGCCTTACTATCACGGGTTTTACGGCTTCAAGCATGTTCTGCTATTGGGTCGTGTTATGTCGGGCGAGGGTGGAAACATAATTGTAAACACCGCAAAAAGCGTGCTGAAAGAAGAATATCCGGAATATGATTTCAACATACATATCCCAGATGAAGCGAACCGAAGAATAGGGCAGAGCGTAGCCGCAGCCAGCTTATGACGCTAATTCTTAACGTCTCCCTGCTTCCCCAAATCGTGGCAAACACTACCGATGTGTAGGGGCGGATTCAATATCCGCCCGCCACAATGATTAAATATCCACCCGTCACAATGATTAAATATCCACCCGTCACAATGATTAAATATCCACCCGCCACAATGATTCAATACCCGCCCATACGCAAAACGGGCGGATATTGAATCCGCCACTACACAAAACGTGGGGGTATTGAATCCGTCAATATGCAAAACAGGAGGATATTGAATCCGTCCATACGCAAAACGGGCGGATATTGAATCCGCCCCTACACAAAACGGGGGGATATTGAATCCGTCCATACGGCCTGTGAATGGGAGCAACCTCATATGTTGGTGTTTCATATATTTTGCTATTTTTTTGTTGCAATTATGCCAGTTTTGGTGATATATTTAGCGTATTATAAGGTTTTTGGCATGCTTGCTCAGGTTTTCAAGAAAAAGCATGCTATGTGTAAGCCTTTGGGTGGTGGTTGCTATTAAGGTTGCATTGTGTTTTGTGGTGTCCCTAAGAAAACCAACGCTTCGCGTTTTCGGCACAGTCTCTGCAGACATACAGGATACACAAGCTGTAAGGTCGGGTCTTTTTAGGTTTTACCGGACGAAGTCGGACATACAGGTTATATAAGCTGTAAGGTCGGGTCTTTTTTGGTTTTACCGGACGAAGTCGGACATACAGGTTATATAAGCTGTAAGGTCGGGTCTTTTTTGGTTTTACCGGACGAAGTCGGACATACAGGTTATATAAGCTGTAAGATTTAGTCATTTTATAGATTTTAGCCGGACAAAGTCGTACATAAAAGGAGAATGTTTTTTACGGCAATATTTAATACAATAACGAAGCGTATCGCGTAGATTTCAGGAAAGCACGCCCTCTCAAGCTGTTTAACTCAATATGTTTCCTCGCAACCAACCTGGCCGACAATATTTCCTCGTAACCAACCTGGCTGACGATATTTCCTCGCAACCAACCTGGCCGACAGGTTGGGAGAATGTGTGCTCCCTGTTTATTGCGTTATTACCTGCTTATCAGGGCAAGTGCTTTTCTGTTTTTTTCTCTTTACTTGATGTTGTTATGGCGAGGCGCAACAAAACATTTGATATCCCTGGGGGGGGAGGAATCAATTGTTTTGTGTACGCTCAGCATATTACACATATTTTTCACCTGAAAGGGGTGTTGTTATGCATTTTAGAGGTTTTGGCGGCATTATGAAGAAAGTTTCACTTTTCCTTGCTATTGTTATGATTTTGGTATCGCTACCGTTTTCTTCGATAGCAGAGCCTGAAGAAAGCGAATTGATAGTGGCTGCCTACTCATCTACGGAGTTATACCTGTCTTCTGTATCGGAGGACACGGGAGTCACAGCCACCTTTGGCAATCTCACGTCGGCTAGTGTCGATGTGATGCTTATTTTAGCGGCGTATGACGCAAACGGCAGAATGGTTTTCGCGATGGACTACGCAACAACAGTTGCGGCGGGTTCAACAATAAACCACTTTTTTGCTGTTGATGTTGCCGCAAATCCAGGTAATACCTATACGGTTTTTGCCTGGGAACCCGTCACTTATGCCCCGCTTACAGCTGCGTCGGAGACTAAGCCGTATGCGTTTGAGATAACGGGAGTGGATATTATAAACCAGAGAGTTGCTGTTGTTCACCTTAGCAATGAAGTTAGCACACATTTCGAGCAATTCGCGTTAGGCAGGGCGAATTATTTAACTAACTTCATAAAAGTTGATGGCGAGTATCTACAGGACAACAAAGAAGTCGCAGTTGGAACCGGAGCGAGGATATACATCCGCGACGACAGGAAATCCTTTGAACTGGTGCTTGGCAGTTCTACTGGAACATACAGCGGCGCTGTATTTAAAAATGAAGGCGGCACTATCCAGTTTGATTTTGAAGGCAAGAAGTTTGTCCCCTACTATCACATGCATGATGATGATAATCAGGAACAGAGCGGTGACAGATGGATAAGGGACGTGAACGACTATGTAATGACTGAAGATGTGTTCGAGTACCCCGCCGGGACTTATGGCGCGGCACCGACGCTGGCTATTGAAGAACTGAGAATCTTAGACAGCAGGGCGGCCTACGTCAGGCTGAACCAGCGTGCGATCCTTACGGAAAATAACGCAGGCGCGAGTATGACGAATACTGTTAACTTCCTTAACCGTATGTTTGTTTTTGGAGATTTGGCACTCACGACGTCAACCTCAGGCGCAAGCAACCGAAACGCGGCATACTCGTACCGCCTTTATGACGGACACCCGTTATGTACGGTTGGCGATGGCCGTGAATTCATTATTTACTACCAAGGGGACTTAGACGCTGGGGCCACATACACAGCCAATTGGTCAGGCGCAAACTTGAAGGGCCTCATTAACAACGCAAGCACCAGCAGTTTAACCGCGACCGCAACTGCGCCGTCGACTCTTCCGGCGAGCAATTTCAGCCTGCTGAAAGCGGAGCTGACGGAGTCTGACAGCGGCAAATTTGAGATCGAGCTTGTGTTTGACAGGCCGTTTGCGTTCACCAGGGTTGCGGACGCTTCGATATTCCGCACGACAAACACATCCGGAAGCGCCTGGTGTAACAAGTTCTACGACCTGATAAACACGAGCGCTCCTGATGCGATGGGCAACAGGAATTACTATCAGGCGCTGTATGAGACATCGACTGGCATGACCGGGACTGTCCTGACGGCTGACGACCTGAAAGAGATTCTGACGTTCAGCGGAGTGAAAGCGGGCGGAGTAGATTTCCTCGACGCATTCCCCGGGGACGCGGTGTTAGGCCATTACAAGGATAGTAACACCATTTTGATTAATAACAATAACAGACTGGCGGTCACGCTCGACCCCGGCGCGACGGTTACCATTAAGGCGAATGCGATTGAAGGGTTCGGCACAAGGGCGGCCTGGGGAACGACGAATGTGCAATATGGCAATGGCGCAAACGTAGCTGGGCTAGGAACATTGACGACAAGGCCCAATGGCCCGAAAAACACGCAGATTGGCCCTGTAGCTATCTCTGGCAACACGCAAGTGGTTCCTTATGCGGAAGGATATGATCCGAACTGGAACAAGGGAACGATTGTGTCGGAAAGCATCGTTAAATTCGGCCATAACGATGTGTATTACCATCAGTATGACGGCAAAAAGGATCCGCTGGTTGGCGGTTTCGACCCGCGTACCCGTCATTCGGTAACGAGTTCCAATACAACAGTGTACGCTCCCGACGACAGGGCTTTCACCGGCACGCTTGAACTGCCTTATGTTGTTCAGTCAGTATATCCTTCTTACGTGATTGAAAACAAGTATGTCAAAGCGACGATAGTGCCGGAGCAGGCGGCAAGGTTCCTGTACTTCATTTTTAAGCCTACGGGGCATGACGCATTCTACACGAACCCGGCGGCAACCAACTACAATATTACCAACGTGGGCGCCAACCTGTATCCGCCGACGAATATAGGCGGCGGAACTTTTGTGACAGGATGGCTGCTTGTCTGGGGAGGGACTTTCCCTGTCTTTGACGGCTGTGAACATGGTCAGATTTGGACCGGCGGATTTGAATCTGAAGTGGTGAGCTTTGACGGCGGCATGAAGATCGTCTGTAAGCTGAAAAACGACCATAATTTCCAGGTGCAGACCGGTGCAGGCGGATATATCCCATCTTCAAATAATGTCCTGATAGGCGGCAACTTCGTGCCTTTCGGGCCGGGTATGGAATATACTGTGGAGTACATTCTGGCAGACGACAGCCCTGTAGTGGATATGTCGATAACTGTGCACAATCCTGCTAATGTAGCAAAGACCTATGAATACTACACATGTAACACATACGCGCCAGGTGAATTGAGCGAATGGGGCCATGGAAGCATGAAGCAGATTGACGCGAACCAGATTTGGCAGAGTCAGGATGTTTCCTTCCTGTATAATGTCAATAACGGGGAATCTTCAAATGGCAAAACTATGCCGGATGTGAGGGTCTGGAACGCTGAAAACCTGCCGGCGGCGCAAGCTAGGACGCAGTTGCCACAGTCAATCAGGGATAGGCTTCTAACCACGATTGACAACACCTCCGGCTCTTTGGATGGAGGGCCTCCCGGAGTATCCGGCCGTATTAAGAGAAACAATTTCTACTATGTTGACACAATGCGTTACCTTGTTAATAACCACAACATGTCAACCAATTTTGCGACAGACCTGAACAGGTTGCCGCAAGCCGACTGGTCGGGCGCCGTTAACCTGAGCAATCTGGAAGGCGTAATGCGCGCGGGGACGGATCTTATGAAAGCAACCCCAGGAATCAAATACTGGCTATGGTCGTACAGATCTATGTGGGACACTATCCCGTTTGAGAGGGAGTCCGGCAGTTCGGCGCGTCCGTACCTTGAGCCGTGGCCGGCTTCAGGAAACCAGTATTTCCAGAATAGGGCGATTGATGCTGGCGAGACCCATCACTGGGTTGAGTCGTACTATCATAGCTTTGGCCTTGACGATGCCACAAACGCTACTCCAGACGCTATGGCACAACTCAAGTTCTACAACGAAGGCGGCGGACAGTATCGCCCAGCGGCAGAAATCTATGACACAAGACTTGAGAGATCCATAACTGCGGTTCTGAGGAGAAACGACACCAATGCGGTAATCGGACAGCTCACATATACGTCAAAGATTATGGCTCATGAAGTCATTGAAGCGACAAGCACAGTTCCCGCTAACACCAGGGTTACGCTTGAACTCTATGCAGGCAACACTGTGGCGGGAGCGCCTTTCTTTACAGCATGGGTAGTACAGGGACAGGCATTCGAAGTTGACAGGACATCTCCAGTTCAAAAAGTAGTCATCTCGCACAAAGGATCTATTGACATTCCTGGTCGCGTAGCCGCTACTGGCGATGTACAATACAGGGTCAGGGAAGTCTTTGCGTATAACGAGCCATTCTCTGCTGACGGGTTCATGATCGCGCAGTGGGAGAAGGTAGCTGGCGATGTTGACGAGGTAACTATAACGAGCGGGGTAAACGCGAATACGGATCTAACGGATGGAACGTCATGGTGGACGACTAACTCCGATGCGTTGACGGGCCAATGGTGGCATTCGTTTGACTTTATAACACTTCGCGGCCATGCTCCCGGCAGTTCGGTAACGTTAAGGGCCACGGCAAAGGACGAGAACATCCCTGCGGGGTCGAAACCTTACGCGGAGCTTGTTGTCAATGTTAAGAAGCCGTTGTACCTCAAGATACCGTACAACGCCGGAAATGCGACAGGCTCCATCACAGGACAGACACTTGCGGCAAGCATGTACTCGCCGTATAAGTTCAACCGCGACATTAACCTGACGTTGGATATCGCCAAGCATGATCTTGACACCGTAGAAGGCCCGTTTACCTTAGAAATTTGGGATAGAGGAAACGAGCGCAAAACGCCGTTTATCACGTTCAACAATCTGGTTCTCGGAACAAACAACAACCTGCTAATACCGGCGAATACATTCCCGCGTGAAGAATACTACAAACTCGTGGTGAGAAACGCGAGCGGCGACGCTCTGGGATATGAGTATTTCAGGGTTGATGGCGTCAGCGACGTCGATATGCTTACGAGGATAAGTGCGAGCGGGGACAACTTAAATGTAAGGTTCCTCAAAAAGAACAGCAATGTCGCCAATACGCTCGGATTAGCATCTGGGGCAAAAGCGATCATCAACGGGCAGGAGTTCACAGCAATCAGTGTTGGCACAACAACTGGCGGCACAGCATCGAACACGAACACGATCATCATCACGGATGGTAACAACGCTATTGTTGCTGGATCCAACACTATCACGATCGAGGGCCTCACGCTTCCGGATTACCCGGGACAGACGTTCACAGTTGTAGAAACCTACGAAAGATAGTCGTTGCTGAAGATAGAAAGATAGTTGTTGCTGGGGATAGAAAGATAGTCGTTGCTGGAGATAGACAGAAAGATAGTTGTTGCTGAAGATAGCTGGAACTAGAAGCATAATTTATGCAAATAGTTTAAGCAAATGGTTTAAGAAGATAGTAAAAGAGCGCACCCCCTCCATCTTCTCGGGAGTGGATGCGCTCTTTCCCCTTTCTTTTTGATCGTCTGTATCCGCCTCGACTGTCTGTATCCGCCCCGACCGTCTGTATCCGCCTCGACCGTCTGTATCCGCCTCAACCGTCTGTATCCGCCTCGACCGTCTGTATCCGCCCCGACCGTCTGTATCCGCCCCGACCGTTTGTATTCGCCTCGACCGTCTGTATTCGCCTCGACTGTCTGTATTCGCCTCAACCGTCTGTATCCGCCCCGACCGTCTGTATCCGCCCCGACTGTCTGTATCCGCCTCAACCGTTTGTATTCGCCTCGACTGTCTGTATCCGCCTCGACTGTCTGTATCCACCTCATGAGTAGGGGCGGATTCAATATCCGCCCGCTTCATTGATTCGATATCCGCCCGTAAAGGTGATTCAATATCCGTTCGTAACAATGATTCAATATCCGTTCGTAACAATGATTCAATACCCGTTCGCACGTAAATCGGGCGGGTATTGAATCTGTCCGTATGTGAAACGGGCGGGTATTGAATCTGTCCGTACGCGAAACGGGCGGATATTGAATCCGCCCCTACTTAAATCGGGCGGGCATTGAATCTGCCATACGCGAAACGGGCGGATATTGAATCCGCCCCTACGTAAATCGGGTGGGCATTGAATCTGTCCGTACGTGAAACGGGCGGGTATTGAATCTGTCCGTACGTGAAACGGGCGGATATTGAATCCGCCCCTACGCAGCTATTGTTATGTATGCTATAATCAATGCACAAAGTGGTTGGATTATTTGAAACTATATCAGTTTCTTGGAACGAAATGTATGTACAAATACTTCCAGGTGCATTGAAGGAGCAGAAGAGTTATGGATAGCAATACAATAAATGGCGAAAATGCAATAAATAGCGGCGATGCAAAATATGGCGACGGCGATGCGACATATGGCGGCAATGCGACGAATGTCAGCGAAGCAATGGACGGCGATGCAACATATGGCGATAATGAAACGGCTGGTGGTGGCGCAATGGGCGGCGGTGATACAACACATGGCAGCGCTAATAAAAGTGAGATAGAAATCACGGGGGATTTTAGCGAGATTGTTAGCTTTGCGATGCAACAGAACCATGTGCCTGTTGTGCGGCAACTTGTGATAAAGAACCTGTCGGACGCCGAAATAAGGGGCATAACGGCGACGATTTCCACCGATCCCGACATAGCGTTCGAGTGGTCTGCGGAAATAAGCTCGATTATGCCGGGCTGTGAGCACTCCATTGAGGGGGTTGACATACGCCTTTCAACGTCGAGGCTGTTCGGGCTGACTGAACGAATAAACGGCTCTTTGACTATCGAGGCGACCTGCGAGTCGGGGGCGAAGGCGCAGGAAAAGCGGGACATAGCCTTTTTGAGCTATGATGAATGGAGCGGCGCGAAAACGTTCCCCGAGTTGTTGTCTGCTTTTGTTACGCCCAACCACCCATATGTCACAGAGGTTATAAAGGGGGCTGGGGAGCTACTTTACGAGTGGGCTGGGTCACCTTCGTTAACCGGCTACCAAAGCAAAAACCCGAACAACGTAAAGATGCAGATGGCAGCAATCTACGGTGCCCTGCAGAAACAAAACATCGTATACTGCGCCCCACCGGCAAGTTTTGAGGAGACCGGGCAAAAGGTGCGCTTAGGCGATGTCATAAAAGAGCAAAAACTAGCCACTTGCCTTGACTTGGCGCTACTGTATGCCGGTTGCCTTGAGGCTGCCGGGTTGAACCCTATGATCGTTCTTATTAAGGAGCATGCGTTCGCCGGGTGCTGGCTGGAGGAGGAGTCCTTTGCAGAATGCGTACAGGACGATGTGACGGTATTAACAAAAAGAATTGTACCTGGGATCAACGAAATATGCGTAGTTGAAACCACGGCTATCACCGCCAGCAAAGGCAGGAGTTTTGATGAAGCGGTTGCCGCGGCTGAAAACCACCTGCGCAGGACAGATGATTTTATTTACCTCGTTGACGTGAAACGCTCCAGAGGGAGCGGCATTCGCCCGATTCCACAGAAGCGGGGTGATGGCTCGTTTGCGTTTGACGCAGATGGCGAAAATGCCAGAAAAATCGATGTCACTGGGGCACCCGAAGAATTGGAGGCACTGGGTAGGCTTGAGTATGTTGACTCTATTAACTTCACCAGACAGCAGATGTGGGAGCGCAAACTGCTTGATTTAAGCTTACGCAATTCTTTGCTGAGTTTTCGCGTTACCAAAAATGCAATCCAGCTTCTCGTCGACTCGTTGCACGATTTAGAGGATGCACTGTCCGGCGGGGAAGAATTTCAAATACTGCACAAGCCGCAGGATATGGCGAATTCGCCGCGCGACAATAAAATATATGAAAGCGAAAACAAGGAGTCTATCTGGAATACGCTAATCAGGTCCGAATTCAAAAACCACCGAATCAGGACATATTTAGACGAGATTTCTTTAAGCGGGGCCATACTTAACCTGTACCGCTCCGCTAAAAGCAGCATGGAGGAAAACGGCGCCAATACGCTGTACCTGGCAATGGGCTTCCTCAAATGGTATGAAAGCATTTTGAGCGAAAAGCCGAGGTATGCCCCGCTCATTATGATTCCTATCGATATAGTCCGAAAATCAGCTCAGCGGGGGTATATATTCCGGCTCCGCGACGAAGAGCCGCAGTTTAACGTTACGCTCCTGGAAATGCTGAGGATGAATTATGGAATTACGGCAACCGGGCTTGACCCATTGCCGACAGACGAGATGGGCATCGACATAAAAAGGGTTTTTCATATTGTCAGGCAACTAATCATGGACAAGCCGCGTTGGGATGTAGAGGAACTGGCGTTCATGGGGGTGTTTTCGTTTTCCCAGTTCATAATGTGGAACGATATCCGCAACCGGGTTGACGACTTGCGGAGAAACAAGGTTGTGAAGAGTCTGATTTCCGGGCAAATGGAATGGGAGTCTGATATATTGTTCCCTTCGCCCGAAGAGCTTGACGACGCCATAACGCCGGCGGGCCTGGCCGTGCCGATAGGCGCGGACTCGTCGCAGCTGGCCGCAGTTTACGCCGCCGGGCAAGGGAAAAGCTTTGTTTTGCACGGCCCCCCGGGGACGGGAAAATCCCAAACGATAACAAACATCATTGCAAACGCATTATATCAAGGCAAAACTGTGCTATTTGTCGCAGAGAAAATGGCGGCGCTCACGGTTGTCGAAAAGAGGCTGAACGCCATAGGGCTCGGCGATTTTTGTTTGGAGTTGCATTCCAATAAAGCCCGCAAGAAGGACGTACTGGGCCAACTGGAAAAGGCGCTGGGAGTTGGCAGGATAAAGCCGCCTGAAGCCTATTCGGACGAAGCGGACGCAATTTTGGGGCTCCGCCGCGAACTCAACGGGGTAATCCGCGAATTGCACAAGCCGCGAAACTTTGGCTTTTCTGTTTATGATGCTGTTTCGAGGGCGGAGCAGTACAAGGGCAGCCCTGATTGCATAAAGGTAACAGATGAGCAAATAAGAACATTGTCGCCGCAACAGTATTCGCATTGGGAGGGATTAAGCAAAATGCTTTCTGCGGCGTCTTCGTCATGTGGAGGTGTTTGCGGGCATGCTTTGGAAGGGTTCAAAAACCCGCGTTACAGCCAAGGCGCAAGAGCCGAAACGGAAGCCATTTTGGTCGAATACATGACGTTGTTGCCGAATTTAGGGGAATCCGCAAAAAGGGTGGCTGACGCTTTGGGTTTGGGCGAAATAAAGGCACATTCGCAGTTCAGGGCGCTTTCGGGGCTAGGCCAGCTCCTTTCCAACCCCGAAATATGCATGGCCCCTTCAGCTATTGGCTACAAAGGCCTATCTCAGTGGGTGGGTTTGATAGCTTCGGCATGCACCACTGGGCAAAGGCGGGACGCAATAAAGCGGGAGCTTTGCTCGGCGTTTTCCGAGCAAATACTTGGGTACGGCGCGGAGTCGGCGCTCCTGCAATGGAACCAGGCGGCGGCAAGCTGGTTCTTGCCAAAAATGCTTGGGGAATCAAAAATCTCCAAATCTATAAGGCTTTTCTCGCTAAACCCGAAAGGTTATAACAAGGCGGATACTCCAAAAATCCTTGAAGCAATATGCGAATACCATAAGGCAGAAGAAGCGGTTAGGGGTTCAGCCCCATTGCTAAACAGCATATTCGGAGCGGCGTTCAATGACGGAAACTGTGATTGGCTGTTGTTAGAAAGGGTAACGGGGCTTGCCGTGAGCATCCAGGGCCTAATTGGGGAAGCCGCAAATAGCGGTGCCAGCGGGGGTGCGGCACAGTACGGTGCCAGCGGAGGTGCGGTACAGTATGGCGGACATGTGGCGGTTGAGCAGTATGGCGGTGGCAGCGGGGACGCGACGCAGTACAGCGCCGGCGTTGGTGTTGGCGTTGTCGGGGGCGCGGCCCAGTACGACGTAGGCGCGGCTATTCAGCGGATATGTGAATCATTAGGAAGCAACGCCGAGGGGTTCGTTAACGCTAATCGGCCCAGCTGGGATAATCTCGCGGCACTTATGGCAAAGACAATACAACTCGAGTCGGAGCTGTCCGAGCGGTTTGAGAACCCTTTTGCCCAGTGGCATAATGAGCCTGACTGGCTTGCCGCCATGTCAGAGAAGGCTTTGCGGTGGATTAAGCACTGGAGCGGGCTTCGCGATTATTGCGGATATTTGCAGGTAAAATCTGAATTGGACGCCGAGGGGATGCAAAGCGTGTATCACGCGCTGGAAAACGGCGCCGTGAAAGAAGCCGAACTCCCTGATTCGCTGGTTAGGAGCGTGGCAAAGGCGTGCGCCGTTTATGTTATCGACAATACGCCAATCCTAAGCCAATTTCGCGGGGACATTTTCGTACAAAAGATTGAGAAGTTCAAGGAGCTAAGCGAACAATATGAAATGCTCACAAGACAGGAGCTTGCGGCGCGGCTCTCAGCGCAGATCCCGGTTTTGAGCACGGGGGTTTCGGGCTCGTCGGAAATAGGCATATTACAGCGGGCCATCAAGAGCGGCGGCAGGATGATGCCCGTAAGAAAGCTGTTTGAAAGTATCCCAAACCTTTTGCGTAGGCTGTGTCCATGCATGCTGATGAGCCCTATTTCGGTTGCGCAGTACCTTGACCCAAAATACCCGGCTTTTGACCTTGTGGTATTTGATGAAGCGTCGCAGTTGCCAACCAGCGAAGCTGTGGGGGCAATCGCCCGCGGCTCTGAACTTGTTGTTGTCGGAGACCCTAAACAGCTTCCGCCAACAAGCTTTTTTACGTCTAACCAACTGGATGAAGACAACTACGACAAAGAAGACCTGGAAAGTGTGCTGGACGACTGCCTTGCCTTATCGATGCCCCAGGAGCGTTTGATATGGCATTATCGGTCAAGGCATGAGAGCCTAATTGCGTTTTCCAACAAAAAATACTATGAGAATAAGCTCCGCACATTCCCGTCACCAAACGATATGGCCAGCCAAGTGCGGCTGATTTCGGTGGACGGCTTTTACGACAGGGGAAAAACCAAACAAAACGCGGCGGAGGCGGAAGCCGTCGTTGCCGAGATAATACGAAGGCTGTCAGACCCCGCGATTAGGGGCAGAAGCATTGGCGTGGTGACATTTAGCTCGGTTCAGCAGGCGTTGATTGCCGACATGCTTGAAGCCGAGTTTGCAAAGCACCCAGATTTGGACGAATACGCGCACAACATGGAGGAGCCGATTTTTATTAAGAACCTTGAAAATGTACAGGGGGACGAACGCGACGTAATACTGTTCTCGATTGGCTATGGCCCGGACAAAGAAGGGCGGGTGGCCCTCAACTTTGGGCCCCTGAACCGCGATGGCGGCTGGAGGAGGCTGAATGTCGCTGTCACGCGTGCAAGGCATGAAATGCTAATTTTTTCTGTTTTGAAACCGGAACAGATTGATTTGAACCGGACGGGGTCGGACGGGGTCGCAGGCCTAAAGGCGTTCCTCGAGTTCGCTGGTAGGGGCGGGCTAGAGCTGCCTGAACCCCTCGGAAAAGGGGGGGCGCCCTCGGACATTGCTGGGGTCATTGCCGGGGAAATCCGCAAACTGGGGTACTCGGTACATACCGGCATCGGAAGCTCGGGTTTTCAGGTTGATATCGGGGTTGTATGCCCCGGCGACCCGAATACTTATGCGCTTGGAATCTTATGCGACGGCAAGAATTATTTTGAAGGGTGTACAGCGTCAGACCGCAACCGCACACAGGAGGCTGTTTTGAAGGGGCTTGGCTGGAATATCAGCCGGGTTTGGGCTCTGGATTGGTGGGAAAACCCAGAAAAAGAATTATCGCGTATTGCGTCAGACATTGATGCTGCAATTAATTTATATAAGAAAGATAATGAATGTGGCAACGGCAACGATGGGGGCATCGGCAACAGTGGCAACGGCATCGGCAACAGTGGCAACGGCAACGGCAACAGTGGCAACGGCAACGGCAACAGCGGCAACGCCAACGGCAACAGCGGCAACGCCAACGGCAACAGCGGCAACGCCAACGGCAACAACAATGGTGGCAGCGGCAGCAACAGCGGCGGCAGCGGCGGCTATGGCGGCAGTGGCGGCGGCAAAGGCAGCGGCAACAACGGCGTAAGCGGAGGTAACGGCGACAACAATGGTGGCAGTAGCAGTGGCGGCACCATGAAAAGCCGATTTGCCGAAGAATCGAAGTTGCAAGGTACACAGCGGCAAACGCCTATGTTCGAAAGAATAGAGGAAAGCCTGGTTATAGAGAGTCTTAAACAGTATGCTCCTGTTCAGCTAAAGCCGGTAACTAAGTACTTGGGCAATGCAGAGTTTTTTGCCGGTAGTCAAAGCACTGGAATAATCATTCAGCAAATTCATGACGTGCTGGAAGCTGAAGCCCCGATCTGCAAAGAACTGCTGTGCAAACGGGTGCTTGAAGCCTGGGGTATATCCCGCATGGGGGCTAGAATTGGCAGGCGGTTTGAAGAACTTTTTTCCAGAATGCGCATTGAAAGCACAATATGCGGGGAAGTTGTCTTTTACTGGAATAAGCATGCGGGCCAAAAGTCTGAAGCACAGGAGCCCCATTTGTACGACGAGTTTCGGGCACCGTCGTCAGATGACGGGACCCGCCGCAATATGGAGAATATACCTCCTGAAGAAATTGCATCGGCCGTAAAACACGTCCTTAACCAACAAATTGGGCTGCTTCGGGACGACTTGGAACGGGAAGTGTCCAGGATATTCGGATTTGCGCGCTGTACGGAAGCTATGCAGAAGTATATCCAGGCAGGCATTGAGTCAGCGGTAATAAGAAAGTGGGCGGAGGAAGACGGAAGCTACATTCGCGTTTTGTAATAAACTGCTAGGCAATCATAAATTGTCAAAGAGTTCAAGTAGGGGGGAGCGGTCGAAGGATTGAAAACTTGTAAACGCAAAAATGCGGTACCTATTCAAATACCCCCCGTCATTGCGAGCAAAGCGAAGCAATCCAGGCACCGAATTAACGGGAAAATA
>Ga0099364_10006935_pt1 | contig 16331 bp, 17 predicted proteins | sample TergutTh196P3_FD_73070 | JGI IMG/M metagenome (GOLD analysis project Ga0099364, IMG submission 73070) | Microcerotermes parvus P3 segment gut microbial communities from Pointe-Noire, Republic of the Congo - Th196 P3 | ecosystem: Host-associated > Arthropoda: Insects > Digestive system > Gut ...
ATCTTACAAGAGATGTAAAAATTTGCGCCTAACTGCGCGATGCTTGTTACTACCACAAAATTTGCGCCAATCATACGTCACAATTCGCTTGCCTGCGTATCATCAACCAATCCGCCCTGCTGGAATCTATGCTCTTCGAGCACGCGGTTAATCAATTGCCGCTCAAGCACCGTATAGCCGCGTGTATTGACTATAATTGAACTAATTTCCTCGCGAACAATCTCCCTTATTGAATTATCCACGCTACCCGCAGGGTCAAAGATAGCCACCTTCCTATCTTCTTGCGCCATTGCTACCCGACCAAACAATGCAATGACAGCTGCAATTATAATTATTTTCTTCATTATTCATTATTAATTATTAATTATTAATTATTAATTATCAATTATCAATTATCAATTAACATCTCAACGCCACCCCCACGCCATTACCGGTAATTCCGAATTTTACCTCCATACCTGTGCGGTTTATGGTATTATATGTGTTTACTGACTGTCGGAAATGTTTTTTGCTCGACGGCTTTATTATTATTCCGGTAATAAACGACGCGCCGCCTAATAATACCATGAATATAGCATTTCCATCATCTGTTTTTTGATAAACATCATCTACTAATAACGCTGTACCTATGCCCAGTGCGGCAATTCCCGCCAGAACAAAAACATTTCCGGTCCTATTCATTCTTATGCCTATATTATATTGACCTAATGCTTTGGTATTTGCCATTATGTTTCGCACTTCGCTTCGTGATAATTGATTGCCGCCAATGCGATATATTTTTCTTCCCGATGCTGTAAGCATAATAGATGAGGGCGTGCTGGCAGGTGGCGTTTGCGTTATGGGCGTTACGGAGCTTGCAGAGATTGAAGGCTGTTGTGGCGGCGTTTGTGTTTGTCGTGGCGGCTCTGCGAGCGATTGTACGGGTTGTACGGGCTGTACCGGCTGTGCTACCGCCGGAAACATCTCTCTTGCCGTTCTTTGAACAACGACAATCAAATCGTTTATACCGCTTTGTGTTTGCGCGGTTCGTTGCCTTTCTATTCGTGCTGTTTCTACGTCAATCATCTTACATGAAATGTAAAAATTTGCGCCTAACTGCGCGATGCTTGTTACTACCACAAAATTTGCGCCAATCATACGTCCCAGTTCGCTTGCCTGCGTATCATCAACCAAGCCGCCCTGCTGGAATCTATGCTCTTCAAGCACGCGGTTAATCAATTGCCGCTCAAGCACCGTATAGCCGCGTGTATTGACGATAATTGAACTTATTTCCTCGCGAACAATCTCCCTTATGGAATTATCCACGCTACCCGCAGGGTCAAAGATAGCCACCTTCCTATCTTCTTGCGCCATTGCCCCCAAACCAAACAATGTAATGACAGCAATTATAATTATTTTCTCCATTATTAATTATTAATTATCAATTATTAATTATTCTATCCATTTCGCTATTTTATCTGCTATTGTTGCCGCCGCGTCTTCCAACGCTTTTCTGCCTGCTGCTTCCTGCGTTGTAGAGATTCCTTTTTGTGAAAATTCGTCTTTAAAAACGCTTCTTTCTCTACGCGCATCGAACAAATCGATTGTTACATCGGCATAACATACTGTAAAACCGTATTCAATGCCTTGGTAGCGCGTGGTTGCCTCTATTTTCAGGCGAAAATCAGTCTGCATTGTGTCGTCAGTAAAGCTGCAACCCATATCTGCAAGCAACGATTTCAAACGGTTTGCAACAAGCGATGTAGGGCGCGAAAAGAGGCTTTCCGCGCTTTCCACGTACACATTCACTGCTTGCGCCAGCCGCGCGTGTATCTGCACAAGCCTGTTGTGCAACGCCTCCGTTCGCGGCTGCTGCAATGCTTCGGGCGAAATAGATGGTTCAATAGCCGTTAGCAAATCCTGCGACTGCCGCACGCGCACAAGCAGCGGTATCATCGCTTCGCACTGCCTGCGGGCTTGCGATTTTTCGCCTGCGGCTTCCAAATCGTGCGCCGTTTGCAGCAAGCCTTCCGCCTGCGTGAGGTTCATACCGAGATTTGCCTTGTGGTAGCCGCTCAATTCGAAGCGGTTAACATAGGCAAAGGCATGAATGATACCTGTTTCCGTATCTTGAAACGGCGGCTCGGAGTTCATTCCGGCTATTTCCGCATCGGCGGCTATTTCAACATTAGCGTCCACAACGTTGTCTATCCGCTCGCTCCGGTTTGTCTGCGTACTGACGGTTTGCATCGCAGTGCGGCTACTTATCGTCATGCGAATACTTTCGGCGAGCAGCCCTTGAGCGTCTCGCAACAGTCGCAGTTTTGCCGCTTCTATTGTTTCGCCTGTCCACGCTTCGCCTTGCGTGTAGCCCGTGAAAAATGTTCCCGCCGGAAAAGATATTTCGCGCATTGCCGCGCTTGTCCAACTCGGCTTCACTTGCCCGCACAGAGCAAGTGAAACCGTGGACAGTAAAAGATACAAGAAAATTGTTTTCGCCATGGGATTATCTGTCGTTTTCAAACTTTCTCATTTCCTCGTCAAATATCTGACGGAACCTGTGCTGGTCGAAATCCAATCGTAATCTTTCGTCGCGCGAAATACGGTCGTTCATACCTTGCATCAGCGCGTCTTTCGCCATTTCTATGGCAACCCAGACTGTAATTTTGCCGTCGGGTTCGCGATACACTTCGTCGCCTATAATTCGCACATCGTTAAGCGCTTGATTTACTACTGTGCGCGATTCTTCTTCCATCCTCGTTTGGAACTCTTGCCTGTTGCCTACCTGCCGTTGGTCTGCATACTGGGCTGTAACCGCCTTTACGGTTGCTTCAATACTTGCCGCCATTTCGGTGCGCGCATTTTGCAACGCGATTCTTCGCGCCATCGCATAATCAACGCTATTGCCCATATTCACGGCGCGAAAATTATCCGCGTCAGGACGATACTCCCTGCTCGAAAAAGGCAAAGTTAACCTCTCGGAACCGGCTTGTATCGTCGGAATCTTTTTGCTCTTGCAGCCAACAGCCGCAAATAGCATCGAAATTGTAATTACAAAAAAATAAACTACTACTCTTTTCATTATACTAAAAAAAACGATTGCCTATACATCGCGAGGTTCAAAAATTAATAAAAAAAATCCGCCGCAAAAATAAGGCTATCCGTTGTAAATAAAGAATATTTACGAGGTAGAGTTTACCTCTTTTGTGGTAAATATTGCTCCTATGGGGCTTTTTCCGTCTACGAAAGAGCATATGCCCCTTATTTACAAAGGGCTTTCACATACCATTCCACATATTCCTCAAAAAAGTTGGTTTTCAATGCAATACATATTTTTTGCAGTAGTTCGGGATAGATTTGTTCCTTGTAGAGATGTTTGCGCAGGTTGCTGCGGTCGCAATTTATTTGTTTTGCAAGCCAGGAAATAGATGTGCCGTGTTCGCTCATCTTTCGGCGAACGGATGAGCCTATGTCGATTGGGGGAATGGTATTCTGCTGCATAAAAAAGCGTGATACTGTTTTGTTACATTGCTTATTCTTTAATCTCGGCTCTGGTAAACCTTTCCCTCCAAACAAGCACGAACAATTCACGCTGCAGCGTGAACCTTCGCATCTTATTCTCGGAGGAAATTTACCAGATTTCAGATCAAAGAGAATAAAAATCTATAGTTCAATTATCTATCTTTCAATATTTTAAATTTTTAATATATCCATATTTTTCTTTTTTTGATTCAGACTGCAAAGGTAAATAATTTTTGTTATTTCCAAGCATAAAAATCAAAAAAAATGAGCGTTTGATTTTTTCTATTGAAGAACCAAGCGGAAGCCGAAGTAGGGGTAGCTAATGTTTGCACGGCTAACAATCCCCTGGTGTGTCACGCGTCCCCATTTGCGTCCTCCTCCATAACTTCCGCCACGTACCCTGGGTGCGCCTATGCCACTATGATGACACCATTCCCATACATTCCCGCTCATATCATGAATGCCGAGCTCGTTGGGACGCTTTGTGCCTACCGGTTTTACGCCTTGACAATTCCCTGAAGTCCAAGCAACTTCACGAATATCGTTACTTCCGCTGTATCTGTAACCTCTACTCATAGTACCTCCGCGAGCGGCAAATTCCCATTCGGATGGAGTGGGCAGTCTGTAGTTTCTGCCTGTAGCCGCGTTCAATTTTGAAATAAATTCCTGCACGTCATCCCAACTAACAGAATGTACAGGCAGCAAATCACCTTTTCTTCCTAGTGATGGATTACTGCCCATTATAGCTTGCCACTGCGACTGCGTTACTTCATACTTGCCGATGTAAAAACCCTGTATTTCATTTATCATGCCTATTCTTGTGCCTTCAACGTAAACAAGTTCTATGCCGTCGGGGTTGTACAATGCGCCATTTTGACGCGGTCCGCCCAGATAAACGCTTGTGGCTTGCGGCGCAGGTATATTGGCGGGGGCTATTGTTACCGCAGTAGCCGGGCGTTGCGCTTGTTGAGGCGGTGATGTTTCGGCAACAGCGAACATCTCACTTACCGTTCTTTGAACAACTACAATCAAATCGTTTATGCCACTTTGAGTTTGCGCGGTTCGCTGCCTTTCTATTCGTGCTGTTTCAACGTCAATCATCTTACAAGAGATGTAAAAATTTGCGCCTAACTGCGCGATACTTGTTACTACCACAAAATTTGCGCCAATCATACGTCCCAGTTCGCTTGCCTGCGTATCATCAACCAAGCCGCCCTGCTGGAACCGATGCTCTTCGAGCACGCGGTTAATCAATTGCCGCTCAAGCACCGTATAGCCGCGTGTATTGACGATAATTGAACTTATTTCCTCGCGAACAATCTCTCTTATTGAATTATCCACGCTACCCGCAGGGTCAAAGATAGCCACTTTCCTATCTTCTTGCGCCATTGCTCCCAAACTAAACAATGCAATGACAGCAATTATAATTATTTTCTTCATTATTAATTATTAATTAAAAATCCACCGCAAAAATAAGGCTATCCGTTGTAAATAAAGAATATTTACGAGGTAGAGTTTACCTCTTTTGTGGTAAATATTGCTCCGGTGGGGCGTTTTGGAGCGTTTTCTGTCTGCATTGAGCCAAAAAAAACAGGGTCAATGAAAAAAATCAGAGAACCCCAGCGGAGTTGACCCCTGCTTTCTCGAAAATCTTTTTTGCCAAATCAAAAAAAAAATCTATCTTTGCAAAAAAAAAAATCATCTATAATATAATGTATAAATATTCATCATTATTTGATTTCACTTCCTTGCTTTTGCAGAAGATGGGTTTTTCGGCAGACGATTCTGCTGCGTGCGCCCGCGTTTTTTTGGCTGCCGAACTGCGTGGTATCAGCACTCACGGCGTTATCCGGCTTGCCGATTATTTCAAGCTATGGGAATCGGGACGTATCAACGCAACGCCTAAAATTCGCGTAGAGCGCCAAACTCAAAGCACTGCCGTTGTTGATGGCGATGGTACTATTGGCATGTTGCCTTCCATAAAGGCGATGGAAATAGCTGTATCAAAGGCTGCCGCTGTTGGTTCCGGCTGGGTTGCAGTGCGCAATTCGTCCAATTTTGGCATCGCAGCCTATTATGCAATGATGGCGCTCGAACACGATATGATTGGCTTTGCCTGCACTAATGCAAGTCCTTTGGTAGCGCCTACTTTTTCGGCAGTCCCCATGTTGGGCACTAATCCGGTTGCTATGGCTGTTCCGGCGGGCAATCAGCCTCCTTTTGTCGCCGATTTTGCCACAACACCCGTTACCCGCGGCAAGTTCACTATTGCGGCAAAGAAAGGCGAAAAAATCAGTTTCGGTTATGCCCAGGATGCCGACGGAAATCCCACCGACGACCCAACGTCTATTGAACATGGCGGCTCTATGCTGCCTTTGGGCGGCGACCGCGAACACGGAAGTCACAAGGGCTACTGCCTCGGAGCGATGGTAGATATTCTTGCTGCCGTTCTTTCGGGAGCAAATTATGGTCCGTTCGTACCTCCGATGATGTCCTATTTGCCGTTGTTAGAGCAGAAATCGGGCGAAGGATGGGGTCATTTTTTCGGGGCGATGCGCGTGGATGCGTTCATGCCTGCCGACGAATTTAAGCAGCGTATGGACAAGTGGATTAAGACCATGCGCGAGGCGCGACCCGCGAAAGGACAAGAAAAAGTTTTGATTCCGGGCGACCCCGAACGCGAAAATGAAGAACGTATTTCCCGTGAAGGAATTGAACTAATGCCGCAAGTAGTCGAAGATTTAGAAAAAATTGCAAAAAAAATTAACATAAAATTTGAAAAATAATTTTGTAAATTTACAATATTGTTTGTATTTTTGACGTTTTATTTATAAAAACCAAATTATCATGAAAAAGTCATTTGTAATAGTAGTAGTAATATGTGTATTGATGGTTATGGCGCTATCGTCTTGTCGTAGTAGCAAACCATGTCCGGCTTACCGTTCTGTTTCGCCGGTAACCGCATCAGTGGAGATTCTTTCAGAAACTGACCGGTTGAGTTGAAATTTTTTGTAGGGTGAAAAAGCGATTTTTCCTTTTTCTCGGGCTAATAAGTTGTTTTTCAGCAATTTATGCACAAGGCGAGATAGACCTTCAACCAAGGGTATTTTTTCGTAATGAGTGGTCTGTGGCTTTAATGATAAACTCTAACGGTTTTGGAGCCAACTACCGTTATGGGCAACGAATCAATGCAGACAACAAACGCTTGTATGAAATAGATTTTGCATACATCAGAGACCCAAAAGAAAGAAGGTCGGAAACGGGCGCTCAAACTATGATTGTCTACGGCAAAAAAAATTTAGCGTTCGATTTCAGATTCGGCTACGGAAAACAGCACGAAAAATTTCGCAAGCACGACCTTGGCGGTGTAGCTATTCGTCGCTTTTATAATTTTGGTCCTTCGCTCGTATTGATGAAGCCGATTTTTTACGATAGGATTGATGTTACCACACAAACCATCTATAGAAGCAGTAAATTTGACCCTATGTGGTATTCAAACAATCACCGCATCATAGGGCGCTCTTCTTTTTTCGACGGTTTTGACCGAATAAGAGTCGTTCCCGGCGCGTTCGTAAAGTTTGGATACAATTTTGAATTTGGTTCTCACGACAGGAATATCCACGCATTGGAAGCCGGATTGATAGCCGAGGGCTTCATAGAAAGGCTCGAAATCATGGATTTCACCAATCTTGATTTGAATCAGAGGTATAAAACCGCTCAAAACCGGCAGTTTTTTCTAACAATTTTTCTCAGCTACAGGTTCGGAAAAATTGTTGACCCGTATGAAGTTAGAGAAAGGCGCGAACGCTCAAGAGAAATCAGTTATTAATAAAAAACGTATGTGTTTGATAATGAAAATATTGACAAAAAAGGTTATTTTTTTTGAAAAAAAAATGTTATTTTTTTTGATTTTTTTTTGAAAAAAATTTGCAGATAAAAAAAATGTCCGTATCTTTGCGTCCATATTTTAAGATGTAGTAAATAATAAAATTTTAAAAACAAATAAAATAAGTAGTAGTTATATGAAAAAGTATAATTTGATTTTGTTCGCCTTATTAGTAGGCATTGTAGTTAATGGATGTAATCCTTTGAAAAAGATGAAGGAAGGCGCAGCCGACGTTAGATACAACGTTACGCCTCCGGTTCTTGAGTTGGTTGGTAATGAAGTGGATATAATCTTTAGTGGTTCATATCCTGCCAAGTACTTCAACCAGAATGTTATTGTTACGATTACGCCAAGCTTAAGAGCTGGCAGTAACGAGTTAGAAATGCCTGAGTACAAGGTACAAGGCGAGAACGTGAAGGACAATAATAGAGTTATCAGTTGGGAAAGAGGCGGAACTTTCCCGTATGGACACAAGGTAACCTACAGACCTGAATATCAATTGTCAGAGCTGTGGTTAGAAATTGTCGGAACTGATAAAAAAAACAGGTCTCTTGCATTTGACCCTGTTAAGATTGCAGACGGTATCATTACCACCAGTCTGTTGGTCGAAAAGAGCGGTAAAACGCTTGAAGCGCCTCATAGGTTCGTTCGTACGACTTCCGATAGTTATGAAGCTGACATTAAATATATGATGCAGCAGTCGGACGTTCGCGCAACGGAAACCAGAAAGCCCGAAATTCTTGAGTTTACCGAAGCAATAACAACTGCGGCGAATAACGAAAGAGTAAATTTCACCGGCACGCGATTGTCAGCCTACGCTTCGCCCGAAGGTCCAACTGACTTGAACGAAAGGCTTTCGCAAAGCCGTAGAAATACAGGCTTGGACTTCTTCAACAGAACTTTCAGAGCGCCCGAACTTCAGCAAGTTATGGCTTCTGAACTGCTGAGCGTCGTTGTTACAGCAGAAGACTGGGAAGGTTTCAGACAATTGATGGAAAGTTCTAACGTCCGCGACAAAGACCTTATACTTCGAGTATTGTCAATGCACTCAGACCCGATTGTTCGCGAACGCGAAATCAAAAACATGGCGGCTGCATACGAAGAAATTAAAGTGCAAATACTTCCCGAATTGCGCCGTTCCAAATTGACAGTTAATTTTGACATCGTAGGTCTGTCAGACCAGGAAATTAACGCTCAATTCGATAGAGACCCCAGCGTGTTGAAACTTGAAGAAATCCTTTACGCAGGAACTCTTACCGAAGACATTAACCGCAAGCTGGCTATTTATCAGGCAGCAGCACGTCAGTATCCTACAGATTTCCGCACAAAGAACAATCTGGGAGCTACATTGTTGAAACTTGACCGTACCGCCGAAGCAAAAACCGCATTGACTGAGGCAAGAGCAGTAGTAGACAATGAAATGGTTAAGAACAACCTGGCTGTCGTAGCATTGCGCGAAGGCAACCTCGAAACAGCAGAAGAACTGCTGAACGCAGCCGGTTCAAGTAACGAAGTGAAATACAACCTGGGAACAATTAAGATTATCCAAGGTCAATACAATGACGCGCTCAGCCATTTCGGCAATCAAGTAGAAATAAATGCAGCGTTAGTTAAGTTATTGCTAAAAGATAATGAAGGAGCCCTGTCTACCTTGAACGCGATACGTAGCGAAGAGCCTCTCGTTTATTACCTGAGAGCAATCGCCGGAGCTCGCTTGAACAACAACGACCTATTGATGAATAATCTGCGCACAGCGTGCCAAAGAAGCGCAACGCTGAAAGCTAATGCAGTAAAAGATGCTGAATTTGCCAGATTTTTCACAGACCCTACTTTCAGGTCAATCGTTCAATAACATAGTTTATTCATACTCAACCAATTTACCACAGAAACCGGCGAACAAATCGCCGGTTTTTTTTATACTAACAAAAGCAAGGTTGCCATTTTCCCGACTTCGACAATGCGTCACCCTAAAAACGCTTCCAAAAATCCCGCTCATATAACCTGCTTATACTCTTGTGTTTAGATGTTATCAGCATCGTTTTAGTCAGTGTTTCTGCGCTAACCGGCAATTTGATTTTTAGCGTGGTTATGTTTTTGGCAATATCCAAAACTTTGTCTACACTCAAACCTATACAACTAGCCCTCAAAATACGTTCCAGTTCTTTGTAGACCTTGTAAAAACTTGTTGTAACCGCGTTTGTTAATGTTTTCTTTGGTCATAGTTCCCGATTTATACGCTTTTTTCAACCGTTTAACGCCCTTTTCCCGATTGTATCTGTCCTTTTTGGCACGACTTTCAGAATAGCCCACGATAAGACGCGATTTAGGAAGTTTACCAAGTTCATAAAAATTGCCATCTACCCTATCTTGCGAAAGAATCCATTGCTTGACTTCCTGTATTTCATTCTTAATTCGCGCACCAACGATGTATTTGTAACCGCCATCCTCTAAAAGTGATATGTTGATTTTGTTCATTAATCCCGAATCGGCTACTACCACAAAATCGGTCAATTTGAAACGTTCGACAAAATCGTCTACTATGGGCAACATCGTCCTGCCTTCATACTGCGAACCGTTGAATAATGAGTATGAAAGTGGATAACCATCGGCGCTCACCAAAAGACCCAAGACGATTTGAGGCTGTGCGTGTTTGCCATCCTTTGAAAAGCCCTTATCCCGAAAAACATCGCTGTAATCAGTTTCAAAATAAAGTGTGGTTACATCGTAAAACACAAGTCCAATGTTGCCGCCTAATATCTTTCGGGTGTGTTCAACGCTGATTTGCTGGATTTTTTCCTGCTGTGTATTATAGAGACGGTCTAAATATCTGTAAATCTTGTGCAACTCTAAATCTTCGTCAAAATAAGATTTTAGATAATCCACCGTGCCTGCCTTGCTTGTGGGCTGACATAAGCGAGCAATGACCAAGTGTTTCAAAATATCATCATCTATTGCATCAAAACCAACAAGTTTAAAAACTTCATTTAAAATCAACTGGGCGCCGTTGAGCAAGATGTTTTCAATATTGTTCAATAAATAATCTGTTACCTGCTTTTCTTCCCGTTGCTGCTCGTGAAGGACGAATACATCACGCTGACCGGTCTGTAAGGCAATCCATTTTTTGCCCTCACGGCACAGTTCACAAATGGTATTATCATCAGAACTGACTCCGATGGTCTTAAGTTCGCGAAATAGACCTCTGCTTTTATCTACCACAACAACACTGGTACTACCTGAACGGTTCTTTTTTTTACGTACAAACATGCCGCAAAGATACATCATTTTAGGTTGCGTCACCCTAAAAAGGTGACGCAAATTCTGTAATCCGCTAATAGCAAGGGTTTTGAAAATTAACTTTTTTAAAGTGTCGAAGTCAGGAAAAAGGCTCCCGTTCCAAAGCAATATCAAGTATAATATTTGTGTCAATCAGTACCTGTTTCATTTGTACTTTTCAGTTAAATATTCGTACTTGGCTTTATCGGCGTCAAAATTAGCGTCTTTGAGAAATCCTGCCCAGCGGGAAACAAAACTTTTGGCGCTTGTTATGTTCGACTTCTTCGGCTTGTCTTCTTTTGGAACAATAAACAATTCAACCTCCCTGCCGTACAAATAAGGCATGGCATAAGGAAGAAAAATATCGCCGCTTTCAGATATTTTTGTATCAAACTTATATGCTTGCATCATTTTCAATTTTTAAATCAGCCGCAAAAATACAAATTTTTTCCAATTCCCCAAAAAATAGTTATTAGAGTTTAGAGTGTAGAGTTTAGTTATTTCGCAGCCCAACTACACTCTACACTCTAATACCTAACCCCTATGCTTGCATCAATATCCCTTTAAAACTCTCTATATCAACAACCTTAACCGGTGGAAACGGTATTGATTTCAGCACGTTGAAATGTTTGTCGTTGGTGACGATGTAGTCGGCGCCGGCGTTGAGGGCGCAATCTACAAATTTGTTGTCGTCGGGGTCGGCGGTGATCAGGTTCCATTTGTAGTAGGGAATTGATTGAATAATATTTGGCGATTTAAGCAACATTTCCAAAGTATCAAATGTAATTTCGGGCGAGTAAAAGCGCAATAAAAGTTCTTCATATTCCTGTAGCATTTCCGTTGAGTAGCATAACGTAAACCTTCTTTGCCTAAATGCCTCCCACAGACAACGATAATGAGAATTTTTGGGCAAAGCAACCAATAAACAGTTGGTATCCAAAACAACTCTCATTACTTATAAGGCGTTCTATGGTGGGTGTTTAACATTTCTTCAATTTTTTGATTATTCATCTCGTTTTCTTCCCACCACTTGTCAGTCGCTACGTCTAACTTTCGCTGGATATAATCAAGATAAAGAGAGGTTATCTCATCTCTGTCCTGTTCGCTTCTTGCTCTTGCAAACGTCTGCAAAACAAATAATTGTGTTGCATTCATCGGTTGATTCATTGCTACTGCTTCCATATATTTTTCAAATTTAAAATCCGCCGCAAAGATAACTATTATTTCAAATTCAAACAAAAAAATTTCATGTGATTGAGCATGGATTAATCACCAACAAATTTTGTATTTGACCAAAATCTCTTTCGTTGCCGGTAACAAGAACTAAATTTCTTGTCAGAGCCGTAGCCGCAATGAGGGCATCGGGCAGTTTGATATTGTAATTTTTGCGTAAATCAATGCAGGTATGAATAATTTGTTGGTCTGTTTCAATGACTTCTGCAAATGAAATAAATTCTTCTGATGCTTTGCTAATGTCCTTATATCCAAGATATTCAATCAAAGTGATGAACGAAATAATAAAATGCTCATTGATTGCTTTTGCCAAAAAACTCAATCCTTGACTTGGCAAATTCATCATTTGTGCATCAATCAACACGTTGGTATCAATCAAATATTTCTGTCCCATTCCAAGCGTGAGTTAGCAACATATTTTTGAAATTTTTCGCCTTCAGAAATGCTTAACGAGCCAAAAAAATCTGATGGCTTCTTATTGTTCGGCTTTTTATTTTCCGAAACTTTTTCGGTGGGATAGAACAACACTTCTACCTCCTTTCCGATATACTGCGTGGGAATGGACAAAGTGTATGTGCTTTCACACGGCGTTATTAACGATTTGAGCATAACAAATAAATTAAAATTAACGCCGCAAAAATACAACTTTTTTCCAATTCCAACAAAAAAACAGGTCGCAAGCAACCCGTTTTTTTAGCCATTAGTCATTAGTCGTTAGCAAGCGCTAATGACTATACACTACTCGCGTTGTGTTATCGCCTTGTTGAACAATATACATTCCTTGCACCGCCAGCGATATATCCACTTCCGCGCTCTGCGGTTTGCTTTGATACACTAACGCGCCGCTTGACGTGTAGATACTCAACGTTTCCCCAACGCTCAAGCCTTCTATGTGCAGCAAGCCGCCGCGCACCCACGCGCGTAGCGGGTTGGTATGCATGTCTTCGTTGCTGCTGGTGAGGTTTTTATAGGTTGCTGTTACTGTTACCGGCTTGGTGGGCATGGTAAAGGTGGTGGTGGGGGAGGTTTCGGCGGCGAAGGTTATGCCGTCGGGCGAGGTCCATTTGTCAAATTCTTTGCCTGCTTCGGGGGCGGGGTTGGCGGTGATGGTGACCGTTGCGCCGGCTTCAAATTCGATGCCGTTGGCGGAGCCGTTGATTACGGTTACGGCGTAGGTAGTGGGGTAATATTCATACGCCCCGATGTCTATCACGCCGTTTGCGATGCGGGCGGCGCCTGCCAAATCGGTTTCGGAGGGGTTGAAACTGTTGTCGCCGGCGTCTATGGCGGGGCTGACGGAGGTTAGAGAGCCGGTGGAGGTCAAACCTAAATCGGCGACGGAGGTGATGTTGTTCGTATTGGCGGGGTTACTGCCAAGAGTGGATACGTTGGTCAGCGTGTTTTTGAATATTACGTGGTCGAGGTCGGCGCCGCTGCCTAAATAAAAGTCATTACCGTTGTCGGCATTGGCTATGATGCAGTTGAGAAACTGCGGGGCTGTGCCGGCGCCGTCTTTGTAATAATGGAAAATATTGCCGGCGGTAGCGCTATTGTCGGCGGTAAAGGTGCAGTTGATGAAGGTTATGCCGTCGCCGTCGCCATCGTCAAAAGATACCACGCCGCCGAAAACGTTGGCAGTATTGCCCGTAAAGAGGCAGTTGACGAATGTGGCGGTTGTGGTTGTGCCGTCGTGGCGAGAAGAAACCGCGCCGCCGTATGATGCGGTGTTACCTGTGAAAACACAATTGCTAACGGTCAGATTGCCTGCGACATTATTAATAGCGCCGCCGCTGACGCCGATGCCGTTGCCATTGGCAAAGGTTATACGGTTAATCGTTACGTCGGCTTGGAGTATATAAAATATAATGTAAGCGTCGTTCCCCGAAAGGGTTATGCCATTGCCGTTGATGGTAACGTTTTTGGTAATCGGCGGCAAGATTCCGGTCAGCGTTATTGTTTGCCCTTCGAGCGAGGGGGCTACGTTGATAACAGCGTCGTCGCTGCCCGTGGTTGCCTGTGTGATAGCCCATCGTAGCGTACCCACGTCCGCGTCGTCATTGTCGGCGGTGGAGGTGACCACGTAGACGTTTGTGTCGTCGGCAACGCTGCCTTCATACGCGCCGATGTCAATAACGCCGTTTGCGATGCGGGCGTTGCCTGCCAAATCGGTTTCGGAGGGGTTGAAACTGTTGTCGCCGGCATCTATGGCGGGACTGCCCGGCAAAAGAGAGCCGTCGTCGTTCAAGCCTAACCAGAGCGAGGAGGTAAGGTTATTCGCTGTGGCGACGTTAACGCCCAAAGAGGAAACGTTGGTCAGCGTGTTTTTGAATATTACGTCGTCGAGGGTGGCGCTGCTGCTTCTGAAAAAATCTTTACCGTTGTCGGCATTGGCTATGATGCAGTTGAGAAACTGCGGGGCTGTGCCGGCGCCGTCTTTGGTATAATAGAAAATATTGCCGTCGTTGGTTGCAATATTGTCGGCGGTAAAGGTGCAGTTGATGAAGGTTATGCCGTCGCCGTCGCCGTCGTCAAAATATACCGCGCCGCCGGAACTGTTGGCAGTATTGCCCGTAAAGAGGCAGTTGACGAATGTGGCGGTTGTGGTTGCGCCGTCGTGGAGAGAATAAACCGCGCCGCCCAAGCCCGTTGTGGCGTTACCGCTGAAAATACAATCGGTAACGGTCAGATTGCCTCTGTCATTATGAATAGCGCCGCCGTTTGCGTTGGAATTACCATTGGCAAAGGTTATACGGTTAATCGTTACGTCGGCTTGGTGTATAAATAATATAGTGTTAGCGTCGTTCACCGAAAGGGTTATTCCGTCGCCGTTGATGGTAACGTTTTGCATAATATACAGGGCGCCGTCGGTCAGCGTTATTGTTTGCCCTTCGAGCGAGGGGTCAAAGTTGATAACAGCGTCGTCGCTGCCCGCGTTTGCCTGTGTGATAGCCCATCGTAGCGTACCCACGTCAGCGTCGTTATTGTCGGCGGTGGTGGCGACGAGGTAGACGTTTGCGACTATCGACGCTTCGGTGGTAAACGTATATCCGTCTGTTACATCGCTCATTACGTTGCCCGATGCATCGCTGAAACCCGATATGTTTACCGTAAAGGTCGCCGAGCCGGCAAGGTCGCTGTAGGGGAGCGTATATACGGTGTTTGCGGCTGTCCACACGCCGCCTTGTAACAATGGGGCATGCCCCATTGTCAAAGATGTAAGCGTTACCGTTCCGGCGGCGGCAGCGTTCATCGGTTCGCTGAAGGTGATAACCACATTGCCGACGGTTGCCGCGCCGTAGCCGCTTGGCGATACTGATACGACTGTGGGCGGAGTGTGGTCGGCAACGCTGCCTTCATAAGCGCCGATGTCTATCACGCCGTTTGCGATGCGGGGAGCGCCTGCCAAATCTGTCGCGGCGCTGTTGAAACTGTTGTCGCCGGCGTCTATGGCGGGACTGGCAGGCGATAGCGTGCCGTCGGAGTTCAAGCCTAACAACGGCGAAGCGGTAAGGTTATTCGCAGTGGCGACGTTAACGCCCAAAGAGGAAACGTTGGTCAGCGTGTTTTTGAATATTACGTCGTCGAGGGTGGCGTTGCTGCCTATGAAAAAGCCTTTACCGTTGTCGGCATCGGCTATGATGCAGTTGAGAAACTGCGGGGAAGAGCCTGCGCCGTCTTTGAGGTAAAAGAAAATATTGCCGATGTAGCCGTTTGTAATATTGTCGGCGGTAAATGTACAGTTGATGAACGTTATGCCGTCGCCGTCGCCGTCGTCAAAATATACCGCGCCGCCGGAACTGTTGGCAGTATTGCCCGTAAAGAGGCAGTTGACGAATGTGGCGGTTGTGGTTGTGTTGTCGTGGGTAGAATAAACCGCGCCGCCGCTCCATGCGCTGTTATCTGCGAAAACACAATTGCTAACGGTCAGATTGCCTTCGGAATTATGAATAGCGCCGCCGTTTCCGGTGGAATACCCATTGGCAAAGGTTATACGGTTAATCGTTACGTCGGCTTGGGATATAAATAATATATTGTATGCGTCGTTCCCCGAAAGGGTTATTCCGTCGCCGTTGATGGTAACGTTTTGGTAAATATACAGTTCGTTGGTCAGCGTTATTGTTTGCCCTTCGAGGGAGGGGTCAAAGTTGATGATTTGGTCGCCGCTGCCCGCGTTTACCTGATTGATAGCCCATCGCAGAGAGCCGCTGTCGGTATTGTCGGCGGTGGTGGTAACGGTGAAGGTTGTCGGCGGCGGCGGAAGATTCCACTTGCCAAACCTCGGCGTATTCTCTGCATATCCGTAGTCATTGACCGCTTCATACAACGTCCATAGCCTGTATCGCTGCAGCGCAAGGTCCATTCCGTAGTTGGTGTGGGCGTTGGTTACTAATGCTGCGTTCCACAAGCCGCCTGTTTGGGGGGTGGCGTCGTTGAGGTC
>Ga0099364_10006936_pt1 | contig 16327 bp, 11 predicted proteins | sample TergutTh196P3_FD_73070 | JGI IMG/M metagenome (GOLD analysis project Ga0099364, IMG submission 73070) | Microcerotermes parvus P3 segment gut microbial communities from Pointe-Noire, Republic of the Congo - Th196 P3 | ecosystem: Host-associated > Arthropoda: Insects > Digestive system > Gut ...
GATGTCGCCAATGATATTGGCTGCCAACATGACAGTAATGGCAAGGCCGCCGAGTGCTACAGCAGATATATGGGCAGCTAAGGGGAGTCTGCCAGCCAAACTGAAGATGACGAATATGGTGTTCATCACAAAAATCACGGCAAACACCGCGCCGCGTATATACAAACCGTTAAGAAACGCGTATTTACATTGAGCCTTCACGTATAAATACCTCCAAATATGTTTGTTCCACTGTTTTTCCGCTTTCCTCGCGTATGGTATCGCAGGCGCCGCGGTAGACGATCTTCCCTCTGGACAGGAAATAAACGCTGTCCAATACACGCTCAATGTCTTTGACCAGATGGGTTGAAACCAGGGCGGATGCACCTTCAGGCTTCATGGCGATAATGGCCTCTATGACCTGCATTTTTCCCACAGGGTCTATGCCGTCCAGGGGTTCGTCCATAAGGTATAACTTTGTTTCCCTCGAAAAAGTTAAGCCCAGGACAAGGCGTTCTCTCATTCCCTTGGATAACCGGCTTATTTTGTTGTTTTCTATGTCTCCCTTTATGCCCAGGATGTTTTTTATTTCCTCTGCCCTTTCCGGCGAGTAATCGTCATACATATCCCTGTAAAATCCAAAGGCATCCCTTACTCTCATCCAGGCAGGGAAGATCAATGTGTCGGGGCAGAAGCCTATTGTTTTCCTTGCCTCCGGTCCTTCCGCATTTTCGTAATAGGTAATACTGCCCATGGTAGGCTGAATGAGTCCTGCAATGGTTTTAAGGAGAGTTGTTTTTCCCGATGCATTTGGTCCCAGTAAGCCTACAATATCTCCTTCCCGGATTGTCATGTCCACGCCTCTTAAGGCATCGCAGCCCAGGAATTTTTTCTCCAGATCCTTTACTTCCAGAATTATTTTTCTCTCTGTTTCTTCCATATTAATTTTCTCCCTCTGTTGCTGACACGGCATTATTGCCGGCTGTTGATGCCAGATACTTCTCTAGTTCGTCCATAATCTCCCTGTGATCGCAGCCCAGAGCGCGCATCTCCTCTGCAAAACGCTCCAGGGAAGATGATGCAAGATTCCGCCTGATGTCCGTAATCATGTTTTTTTCCTCTGTAATAAAATATCCCGTCCCCCTCTTACTGGAGACAAGCCCGCTCCGTTCCATTTCCTGGTATACCCTCTGCATGGTATTTGTATTCACCTGCAGGTTTGCCGAAATCTCACGGATTGACGGAATTCGATCCCCTGGACGCAGATCGCCCCGTACATAAGCCCTGTTAAACTGCAGAACTATCTGCCGGTAAATCGGTATCCTGTCGTCAAAAGCCATCTTCCATTTTTCCCATAAAGACATAAGTCCTCCTAAGCAAACGATAGTTTTGTATTTAACTAGCTATAGTTTACTATGTGTACTATAACACTAGCACACTAGAACATGTTTGTCAAGAGGGAATTTGCAAAAAAAAGCCGGAACTTGTGAAGCTCCGGCTTAAATTTGGCTGTTTTAGCTAAAACGTTTTAGCTGTTTTAGCTGTTTATGTGGTTAATAATCACTGGGACTGAATATGGCGGCTTCCAGGAAGTCTACTCCGTCAATGAAGCGGATTGCCAGAGCGGAACCGATATAGGTGCGGGTAATTACATGGTTTACCTCTACACTGAATCTGCCGTGCTCGTTGATTACTTCGCGGAGTATACCGCTTGCCATTCTGTCCAGTTCGCTTTGGCTCCATACATGATCGGGAGAAAGCTCGCGGATTACCTCGTTTCTTTCAATATGATCAGTAAAGTCTATTACCACATTAACTATTGCATGGGCTCCCAATCTCTGGGCTTCTGTAATCAACATTCCGTAGTTAACTGTCTGACCTGTCCAATGATACTGGTTATCGGCGCCAAGCTGCTGTACTGCGGTGGTCCTTACTGTTACTATGCCCAGACCTTCGAAGTCCTTGACTGAGGGAAGACCGGGTATATTTAGAGGGCCTACCTGTGAACCCATCCAGTTGGGATTGGAAGAGCCGCCGGCAATTTCATTTACTGTAACGGTTTGGATATTGTCGTTTATTGCGAAACGTGCGTCGACATTGGAAATTACATTGATCGTTATTTCCCTTCTTACATAGTAATCGGGTACAGCAATCTGCAATACTTCTGTGCTTACTTCCCTGGGTGTGCCGGCTATGGTGATAGTTCCTATAGCCTCACCGCTTCTGACTCTTCTTACCCTGGCAGTGAGCCCTTCGGGCAGGTTAACTATCCAGTTATTTACGATAGTACCGGGTGCGAGGTCTTCGCTGAAAACTGTTCCCAATAAATTGATGGTTACATCACTTGAAACGATGATAGTGTCAATGGAACCTGTAATTACAACAGGGTTAACGCTTGCTCCGATTATATCCCAGCGGATTAATTCGTTGGGGACATAAAAATCGCCGACATCGCCCAGTAAAACTCCGGGGATTGCTATGCTGACAATTTCATTCCTGGCTCCCTGGGGAGTTCCCCTTACTGTGAGATAGAGGGTGGTGGCTCCTGCGGGTGCGGGCTGTACTGTTACGCTGAGCCCTGCAGGACGGTTAAGCACCCAGTTTACCGGGGTTTCAGTGAGTATTGCATCTGTGAGGGATGTTTCAATCAGGTTTATGCGGAAATCGAAGGTCTGTATTTCTACACCCACTGAACCGCTTAACAGGATATAATTCGGGGGCGGAGCTGTTATTGAAGCTGTGTGTTCCTGAAGGTTAAGGCTCCCAAGGAGAATTTCAAACTTGGCTTCTTCAGAAATAAATTCGAAGGCACCTATGCGCTGAAGATCGCCTGCAGGGATATTAAACCTCATGGCTTCATTTAATGTAACAGTGGGAACACCTTCTATTACGATGACAGCCCTATTGCTGCCCCTTTCTGCTTCCCTAACCCTGGCTGTAAGTCCCGCAGGAAGGTTTGTTATCCAGTTGATCTCAGTTCCCGGTCTGATTCTCTCACGGATGCGATCCGTTCTGAAAGTAATAATTACATCAGTGGGTTCTAGACGCTGACCGCGAATTCCGCTGATTGCCTGGAAGGGACCCAACTGTGCCGCTACTTCCAGAGACAGTTGATTTCCCGGCATTATTTCTACCCTGGCATTTCTGTCCAGAACCGGCTGGGGTGCAGGTGCAGTGGAACAGCCGGCAATTATGATTACCGCGGCCAGTATTAATAAAATCTTGCTTTTCATGAAACTATGCTCCTTATTGGCTTTGTTTTCTTTTTTGATTTTTACGGCTTTCATTTGCTGCCTATACCGATTCTGTAACCTATTCTGAAGGTGATGAAATCCCTGTCTACCTGTGCAGGAGTTCGCCATTCATTCAAATAATAATCAAATCTCCCCCTGCGGTTTCCGTCTTGAATGCTGCCAAAACCTCCCAATATTTCCACAAAGGCTATACCTGAACCCAGATTATAACCGGCTGTGGCACCGAAGATGGGTACACCAAACATCGGATCAAAACCCAGGTTAAAGAAAGCTTCAAATCTTTCGAATCTATAGCCTATTTTGGCAATTAATGGAATTGATATACCCAAATCCTCGTTCATATCAAAGAACTGGAGTCCCAGACCCACATTAAGCCATCTGAATATGTTGACGTCTCCCTGTATCCCAAAAATAGCAGATTCAAATGTATCAGTTAATCGTTGACCAGCATATTCATTATTTGAATAAGATCTAACTCCAAACCATCTATCACCGGCACCAATATATCCAAGGCTTGCACTAAAGTAGAGCCATCTATTGTACCAGAGGGGTCCAATGGGTTCATCGTCAGTTATATCTGCCCTAACCGGTACGGATGGTGCTGAGGGAGCAGGAGATGGTGTTCTGGCTGCGGGAGCAGGTGCAGGGGCTGGTGCCGGTACAGGTATGGGTACAGGCGGTGCTTCATACTGGGGGAGGGTGCCTGCATGGGCGATTTGAGTGTAGACCCTTCTGGTGAGGTTTGTTGCTATTATGTTCATATAGCCATGAACCTCGGCAATGTCCCTGTACCAAAGGGTTTCTGTTCCCAGAACAGTTGTTCCCCTGGCTATGGAGACTGTCAAAGTACTGCCTAATCCTTCCTGCCTGATCTGCCCTGAAATTGTGTAGTCACCAATTCCTTCTGTTACAATGAAGTAATTCCTGATTACCCAATGATTTGCCAGCATGCCGGTGATATTGTCTCCGTCACTTCCCAGTCCGCCTGTAATTGGTCTAATTACCAGGGTGGGTCTTGTTTGGGCTTGAACTGCAAAAGTTGTGGATAGTATTAATAGAAATAAGAAAGCAAATTTCCACTTCAAATTTTGTGCCCTCCTTTAAGAATATAAAATTTTATTAATTATAGATACAGTGATATAATTCGTCAATATATTATTACTCAATTTTTAGAGCAATTTGATAATATTATTTGAAAAATAATTGTACCTGGTTTCGGCCGGCGTTTTTGGCGGCATAGAGGGCTTCGTCTGCTTTTTTTATTGAACTTTCCAGGGAGTCTTTTCTGGTGAATTCGGCAAGGCCTATGCTGCAGGTAGTTTTAATGACGATGTCTTCGTATTCAGTAATATTGCTTTCCATGTTTTCCCTGATTCTTTCCATTAGTTTAAGGGCTTCGGTCTGATCAAGGCCTGTTAAGAGGAGGACGAATTCTTCACCGCCGTAACGTCCCAGTAAGTCGTAAGAGCGTATAGTGTTGTGTATAATCTCGGCTGTTTTTTTAAGCACCTGATCCCCTGCCACATGCCCGTGGGTGTCGTTAACCCTTTTGAAGAAATCCAGATCCAGCATTGCGGTAAATATGGACTGCCCCAGCCTTAAAGCCCTGTTAATGTTTACCGCGGCAAGTTCTGTGAAGTGCTTTCTGTTGTAAAGGCCGGTAAGGGAATCTATATAGGCGGCGTTTTCCAGTTCCTTCAGCAAATTCACATTGTCGGTAATTTCCCTGAACAGGAATATTCTGGCTATCATGCTGTTCTTTGGACGTACCGGACTTATGGAAACCCTGTAGTACCTGACTGATCCGTTCTCTATAGAAAATTCAACCAGGTCGTTTCTGGCATCCTTTAGTTCAACAGGCCATTTGGAAAGGGCTGTGATGGGCATTCCTGTTACCAGGCTAATAATTTCCGGAAATATTTTTGCAGCTTCCTTGTTAGACGAAAGATAATTATAGTCTTCGTCCAGAAGAATGAAACCCTCCCGGATATGTTCCATGGCGGTGATTGTAGCTGTAGATATTGTTTCAAATATATTGTACCGCATGACACCGAGGTAAAGGCAGAGGCTCATCACTGCTATTGAGTAGGGAGTGAGGTACAGGGGGTTAACAGAGGGGTATTGGGTTACCCTGATAAAATAAACTGTTTCCACCAGGAGGGGAATGGAAAGGCAGAAAATAAAAGTCAGCAGCTGGTTCCTGTATTTATTTGACCATTTTTTATATCTGTAAAATAGAACAATAATTCCCATGGCAAGGCAGAATGACTGATAATGATGAGCAATGGAATAAATGGAGCCCGGCGTAAAAGACAGATGAGTATAAATACCCCTTATAAAATTATAGTCCTGGTAAATTAAACCATGGGAGTTTGTAGTCCACATTAATAATACTATCACCCCTGCTGTGACAAGCATGGGCAGTTTAATAAATATGGGGTGGAGTTTTACATTGCAATAGTCCGCTATAAAAAAGAAGGTAAAGACTGATGCGAAATATGCTCCAAGATACAGAACCTTAACAGCAGTGAAGGCCTCGTCTGTATTTGTTGATGTAATCTGCAGTAAATATCCCAGGAGAAAAACTATTACCATTCCCTGGAGAAGGAGATAGTAATTTCTTTTATAGCTCTGGCTCTTAAAAAGGGCGTAAACCCCCACTGTAAGTGATAAAATAAGGGTAATAATCACAAAGAAAATCTGGATTAGGTTTACCATCAATATTCCTGAAATGTTCCCGGATTTTTTTAACGCACTTTGGGCATGGATTTAATGACCCATTTATATTCACCGTTTTCTTCCATTCCATAAAAATCGGCATAGCTTACCTTCCAGACAGACCAGGGGTTTTTTTCACTGCCGCCCAGGTTGTCTATGCGAATGGTGTTTTTAATAAGGTACTGCCAGAAACCTGAGCCTCCTATTTCTCCCTGTAAAATTACCCCGACAGGAATGCCGTCCCTTAAAATTAATTTTTGGTAGCTTTTTTTGTCTTCCCGTATAAGTACCCTGTCTCCTTCTTTTGCATTAAGAAAGCCCATGGAAAGGGAGGGCAGGTTAAAAAAGTTTATGGTATTTTTAAATGCAAATAGATCGTCGTAGATCCACTTTGTGCCGGTCATATTATAACCGGCAATTTCTCCCTGTTTTTGGGCGTTAGGCCAAATGCCGGAGAGGCCTGCAGCGTCTCCTGCGGCGTAAATGCCCGGGATATTGGTAGAGAGGTATTCGTCTACCTTTACTGCCCTGCGTTCGGTGAGTTCAACGCCGCTTTCTGCCAGAAACGCAAGGGCAGGCCGCACGCCTACCGCAACAATTACCATATCGCAGTGGACAACAAGGCCGTCATCCAGTTCCAGGGCAGTAATGTTTTCTCCCCTGCTCCTTGTGTTTATTACTTTTTTACCCAGGTAAAATTTTACTCCCTTATCTTCAAAGAGCCTTTGATAGGTATCCGCTGCATGGGCATCCAGATTTATTGCAAGGATGGAACCTGCCATTTCTATTACAGAGATGTCTTTTTCCTCTCCATCAGGAGATTCCAGTATTCCGTAAACAGCATCCAGTCCTACAAGCCCTGCTCCTATAACCGCTATTTTCTTTGCCTTCTTTGCAGATTCCATTATTGCCCTGGCATCGCTTAAGTGCCTTAGACCAAAGGCATTTTTTGCCTTTGCCAGTTCCCCTATGGGAGGAATTATACTGTCTGCACCTGTTGCAATTAAAATGGTATCACCCCGTGCAACTTCCTCATCTCCTGCGTAAACTATCTTCTGCCCTGAATCCAGGCGGGTAATGGTTTTGTTTTTAATCCATTGGATATTGGGTGATTCAAGCAGATCGTCGTTGATAAAATTTATACTGTCCTCATCTCTCTCGCCGGAAATTACATTGTGAAGCATGCACCTTGAATGTACCTTGTCATCTTTTGAGATCATTATTACGGTATCATCCGGTTTTTCCTTAACTATCCTGCGGGCTGCACTGACCGCAGCAGCACCTATGCCTATAATTATATGCTTCATGCTATTCGCCTCCCCAAACTTCTTCCACATGAAGAGCTTTAGTCATGCAGGATTTTACACAGCTCGGTCCTTCTTCTTCGCCCTCTTTTTTATAGTCCTTGCAGAAATCGCATTTAAGGATCTTTGTACGGCTTGTTCTATCGGGTTTTACATTTCCGTAGGGGCAGCTCATAACGCACATGAAGCACCTGCCGCAGCGTTTTTCGTCATACAGTACATGCCCTGTTTTGGGATCTTTTTTCAGGGCGCCGGACATGCAGGCACCGGCACAGTCCGGAACTGCGCAATGCCGGCAGAATACCGGTGCATACATTCCAAGGTGGTTAATGGCAATGGTATGACGGGCTTCGTTTTTGGGATCCATCAGGTCGAGGTCAAAAATACTGCCCTCGTCTTCCCTGTGAGCCTGCATGCATGCAAAACTGCAGTTTTTACAGCCATTGCATTTTTCCTGTTCAATTAAAATTCGCTTCATTCCAGGCCCCCTAGATCTTTAAGGCTGCGCGTTTTTCCATTATGATCCCTTCCAGGATCTCAGCTGATTCCTTTGCATCTCCGTTAATTATTACCTGCCCCCCGGTGATGGACTTCATGTCCTCACAGAGGACCTTGGCTGCAAGGGCGCTTCCTGTAACAAAGGGAGGTGTTCCCAGGTGCAGGGGAAGTCCCAGGGCAAGGCCGAAGCAGCCGTCCGCCAGAGCCTGCTCTTCCAGCCATTGGGCGGCTGAGAGAACCAGGGGAAGCTGCGGAATGTCTATGCCTATGGCTGCAGCGAGCTCTGTAGCAACAATTTCCAGCCTACCAATGGCAAGACAGGGACCGAAATTCAAGACAGGCGGGATTCCCAGTTTCTTGCACACCGCCTTTAGCTTGGGCCCTGCCAGGTCTGCTGCCTCGGGGATCATGAGGCCGCAGTTCTCTATACCGCCTGAGGAACAGCCTGCTGTAAGGACTATAATGTCCTTTGCGATTAGTTCCTTTACAAGTCCAATAGTTAATACATCATGACCGCCGGAGACCAGGCTGGAACAGCCGACAACCCCTGCTACACCTTTTATATCACCTGACACAATGAGGTCGATCAATGGCTGCCATGTATTGCCCAGAAATTTTTTGAGGGAAACTTCGCTTACGCCGGTGAGTGTATTGTCATTGCCGTGATCCGGCATTAAGTTCAACTTCACCTTTGGGCGTCTTTCTTTGTAAGAAGTGATAATTTTATTGATTATTAAATTGCTCTGGGCTTCCTGGCTCGAATACTTAAAGGGGATGAGTTCTGCATTGGATTTTTTTGCAACATCGTCAATGCAGATCTGTTTGATCAAAAGTTCATCGCAGATGCTTTCTATGCCGGGGAGGGTGCAGTTAAATTCTGACAGTACTGCATCGATGGCTCCGGTTGCAAGGATTGCTTCGCTTGTATAGTTATTCCCGGCATGCCCTGTGAATATGTCTGTGTAATGAGCGCCGCGTAATTGCAGATCCTGTCCGACGCAGGTACAGCCCACGATTTTGAAGCCCTTTGCACCGGCTGCCTTGGCGAGGGCGATAACGCCGCTTTGTGAGAGTTTCTCCTGCAGATGGACAAACATTGTGTGCTGGTGTCCTGTGATCATTATATTGATGTAATCCGGATCTATTACCTTGAGCCCGACAGGTGCGAAACGAATCTCCGGCTCTCCCAGAAGGATGTCGTTGAGAAGGTTTGTCAATGTGAGTCCGTAAAGGCCTGTGGAGATTCCGAGTTTGAGGCAGTTCAGAAGCATGTTGACAGGATCGGAATTGAGGTTAGTGGAAGTTTTTACTACACCATGGAAAACCTCTCCCTTTGCTCCGCCCGGTAAAATGCCAAGCTCCTTCCAGGCTGCAAAGCGGGGAGGGTATGCCATTTTTTCTACGAGATCCATTTTCACATATTCCGGTTTGTAAATATCGTCCAGTACAGCTTCTGCGATCTTTAAGGCCTTATCATGCTCATCTGCTCCTGTGATGCCGAAGGTCTGGCAGAGCCTCTCCAGAGCATCCAGGCCTTTTAGTTTAGCCTTTGCCTGTGCGGCGTATTTTAGATTAAGGGCTGTGTTTTCCACCACATGGATATAACAGCCGGAGCCTGCGGCTACTGCCCTTAGAAGGTTACGTGTTACAAGTACATCCGCACTTGCACCGCAGATTCCCCTGGGGGAATCGGGAGTTATTCTGCAGGGGCCGTGGGCACAGAGCCGGCAGCAAACCCCCTGAAGGCCGTAGCCGCATTTTATGCTCTGACTTTCCACCCTGTGGTGGGATGTCTCCATAGGTAAATTTGCAATAAACTCTTCGAGGGGTTTATCTGCACTCGCGCATGTAGCGCAGCCGAAACAGCTATCATTCATGGTTATTTCTCCAGTATAAGGTTGTTATTTTTTACTCTTGAATTAATGCTATTATATAGAAAGAGATTAGTCAAATTTGATTTACGGCGAGGGGTTAATACTCTGTGTTTTTTTAGGTTTTTACTGCGGATTAAGGGTTATCTTCCATGAACCAGGAAGCACCTGTCTCCGGTGTAAGGTTTTGGGCTGCCCTTTCCACACCGGTGCCGGCAGGACTCCTGTTTAACATTGCCATGCCCAGGCTGATAACCAAAAACAGGGCTCCCAATATGGTGGTTGCCCTTGTGAGTATATTTCCCGAGCGGGAACCGAATGCTGTCGCACTGCCTCCGGCAAAAATCCCCCCCAGATTATCTCCCTCTTCTCCCTGTGCAAGCACCAGAAGTATAAGGAGTACAGCTATTATCACGAAAAATACTAAAATTATTGCACTAATAAGACCCATTACCTATCTCCACTATGAATACGAAATACTGGAATAATGGTACCAAATTGATAAAAAATATGCAATAAGGCTGACCACTCTTTAGCGATCAGCCTTCCTGCTTTATTTATTTATTTGGATAAGCTTGGGCTGGGCTTCGGCCTTCTTTTTTATCTCCATTGAAAGAATGCCGTTTTTAAAACTTGCTGCAATACCCTCAGAGTCCGCATTTTCAGGCAGTGTAAAGCTGCGGCTGAAACTGGAAATGCGGCGCTCCCTTACAAGGTAAGTTCCTTCGGTTTTGGCTTCCTCTTTTGGCTTTTCTTGGGTATTTTCCTCTTTCCTGGTTTCTATAGTAAGTTTCCTGGCATCAAGACGTATTTCTATGTCCTTTTCATCATAGCCGGGAAGTTCTGCTTCCAGTAAATACGCATTTTCAGTTTCTCTTACATCTACAGAAGGGGCTTTATTAAAGATCCTGTCTGAGGGCGTTAGGAAATCGCTGGTAAAAAAAGAATCCAGGTAGCGATCGAAGCCGCTTAGTGCATTGTCAAGAAAGTTGAACTCTCTTGGGCGGTAAACTGTAAGTGTTTTCATGTTTTTCTCCTCTGTTTGTGTTTTATTTCTCTACACTTATTTATAAGCAACTTCCATGCCAACTATGAAATTTCTTTGAATTATTTCTCACAAAGCCGCCAAACCGCCAAGAAATACTGGAATTCATCTCTCACAGCGTTCACGGAGGCACGGAGCACACGGAGGAACTCTAGAATTCAGTATTTTTCTCTGTGTTCGCTGTGCCGCTGTGTCTTTGTGAGAGGTTTGGTATGATTATTCTCTTCTATTTGAGTAAATATGACACAGGTGGGGATTTTTTGGGGTTTTTTGGGTCAAAATGACTCAGTTTTTATGGAACTGCGGATTACAGTTTCCTTTTCACTGCCCGGGACATGAATAAAGACAGGGTTTTCACCTGGGTTATTGGTTAAAATTTCTTTAATGGATTTTAAAGCAGCTTCGTTATTGGAAATTCCTTTATGCAGGCGTATGTGAATTTCTTTTTTGCCGTTTACTTCCTGTACAAAAGACTGTTCAACAGCCAGTTCTATGATTTCCGGTTTCTCTGATTCCTGTTCAGTAGCTTGTACGGTCGTTTGTACGGTGTTCTGCTCCATTATTGCAGGTGTTTTTGCCTTTTCAGCGGCTTTTTTTGCAGCCTGCCTTACCAGCTTGTTTAAGTCCATTATGCTGGATACCAGAAAGGATTGCTTTTGAGCGTTTTTATCCTTGCCGTTTCTGGAGGATGGAGCTTCTATGCTGCCCTTGAACGCCATAATTTCGTCTACAGAAACCACTGCTTTGCAGTTTTCCCAGGTTTTTGAGAAAAAGAGTAGATCAATTTCTCCCCTTACGTCTTGTAAAACAGCAAATGCCATTTCCTTGTTGTTTTTATCAATATGGGTTCTTAATGAAGTTATATTACCGAGTATTGCGTAGTTTCCCGGTTTTATTATCCCTGCCGAATTAAGGTCTGGTATAATTAAATCAAGTTCTTCTGCATGGTTCCAGATATTTTTATATTTTTCCCACTTTTTTTCTTTTTCTTCCTCGTCTTTAAGGATTCTCTGTGCGTCAAGGGGATCCAGACATTCCTCAACATTAAAGCTGCGTTTATCCCTGTCCGCCTGGTATTCCAGTTTTCCCTTAATTATCACTGCCCTGTCTGTTTCTATATAATCACGGCACCTTTCCCAGGCGGCAGAAAAAAAGACAAGCTCAATTTCACCCTTATAGTCTTCCAGGACGGCAAATGCCATCTTGTCACCCCTGGAAGTGGTGATGGGTTTAACGCTCTTTATCAGGCCAACCAGGATGTAGGAGACGGGGGTAATTTCATCTGGTTTTTCAAGATCAATTTTTACAAGCTTTTCCCATAACTCTTTGTATTCATCCAGAGGGTGACCGGAAAAATAAAAACCGATTAGTTCTTTTTCGTTTTTTAATACATCTGATCTTGTTGCAAGGGGGAATTCTTCAAAGACAAAATCTTCGTATTCCTTTTCTCCTGTATCGCCGAAGAGGCTTGCCTGACCGAATTTTTTGTCGTCTTTAATGTTCTGTGCATATTCTACAACACGCTCCAGGTTTCCCTTTAGGGTTTCCCGCGTTATGCCAAAGCTGTCAAAAGCTCCTGTCAGAATAAGGCGTTCTATGACTGCCTTGCCCACAGCCTTAATGTCAACCTTGTTAAGAAAATCCGTGAAGTCTTTATATCCAGTGTTTTTTCCTGTGTCTGGGTCTATGCGGCTTTTTACAATTTCCTCCGCCGGTCCTTCGCCAAGGCCTTTAATCCCCAGAAGCCCGTAAAAAATTCTCCCGTCCACAACTGTAAAAAGTTTCTGCGAATTATTTATATCCGGCGGATCAATTGTTAGCCCCATTTTACGGGCTTCGGAAATGCACTCGGAGAGCTTGTCCTTGTCGGCTGAGTTTATTTCGTTCGATAAGTTTGCCGCCATGAACTCCGCTGGGAAATTTGTTTTAAGGTAGGCAGTGTGATATGCTACAACGGAATATGCTGCTGCATGGCTCTTGTTAAAGCCATAGCCTGCGAAGGGGATAAGAAGATCAAAAATATCTTTCGCCTTTTTTTCGCTGTGTCCCTGTGCAATGGCGCCTGCAATAAACTTGCCTTCCATTTCGTTCATTTTTTCTATTATTTTTTTCCCCATCGCCCAGCGGAGGATATCTGCCTGGCTTAGGGTGAAGCCTGCAATAATTCTTGCAACCTGTATAACCTGTTCCTGATAAACTATAACACCGTAAGTTTCTTTTAGAACTTCTTCCAGGCTAGGGTCGGGGTATACAATTTCCCTTCTCCCGTTTTTACATTCTATAAACTGATCTATATTGTCCATGGGGCCGGGGCGGTAGAGGGAGTTAAGGGCTGTGAGATCCTCTATGGAACCAGGCCTTGCCCGTTTTATAACACCCTGCATTCCGTCAGATTCAAACTGGAAAACCCCAAAACTCCTTCCCTCTCCCAGCATTTTAAATGTTTCTTCATCGTCTTCGGGGACATTTTCTATATTGAAGTCTGCATATTCACCGCCCCGTTCGCGGATTAGTTCTTCTGTGTGCTGTATAACATCCAGGGTCTTTAAGCCAAGGAAGTCCATTTTAATAAGGCCGATTGGTTCCAGATGGCTCATGCTGTACTGGGTTGCAATGCTCCCTGTCTTTGTATCCCTAAAGAGCGGCACAAAGTCATGCAGGGGAGTTCTGGTAATAACAAGGCCTGCCGCGTGTATACTGGAATGTCTATGGAGCCCCTCAAGTTTTTTTGCATACTTGAATAGTTCTGTATAACGGGCATCCTCTTCCAGTTCCTTTAGGCGGGGTTCTCCCTCTATTGCCTTCTTTAAGTTAATTTTGGGATCTTTGGGGATTAATTTTGTTATCATGTCAGATTCCGGGATGCTTATGCCCAGGACCCGTGCAACGTCTTTAACAACTGCCTTTGCGCCCAATGTGCCGAATGTGATAATCTGGCTGACCCTTTCCCTGCCGTATTTTTCTGTAACATAGTTTATTACTGCTTCCCTGCCTTCGTTTGCAAAGTCTATGTCAAAGTCCGGCATGGTAACCCTGTCCGCATTAAGGAAGCGCTCAAAGAGGAGTTTGTACTTTAAGGGGTCTATGTCTGTTATTAAAAGGGAATAAGCTACGATGGAACCTGCCCCTGAGCCGCGGCCTGGACCCACGGGGATTTTTTGTTTTTTTGCCCAGTTAATGAAGTCCGCTACAATTAGGAAGTAACCTGTAAAACCCATGCCTATAATTGTATCGAGTTCGTAGTCTGCCCTTTTTTTTATGTCTTCCCAGCTCTCTCCTCCGGGGCCCAGAGCTGCGGGATCTCCTGCAAGACCGTTTTTAACATGCGCATAACGCTTGGCAAGCCCCTCGTGTGCAAGGTGCCTTAAATAATCGCCTGCATTGTCAAAGCCCAGGGGAATTTCATACTCCGGAAGGAATTTGGGGAGGTCACTTATCTTTACTTCCGGAATTTCCACATTGCACCTTTCTGCAATGCGTACAGTGTTTTCTATGGCTTCAGGGCAGTAGGAGAAGAGGGCAGCCATTTCTTCCTGGCTTTTAAGGTAAAATTCTTCGCCATGGAACTTTTTGCGTTTTTCGTCGGTTCTTACCTTGCCTGTTCCCACGCAGAGAAGTATGTCATGCGCAATACTGTCTTCCCTGTCTATATAGTGGACATCGTTAGTCGCAACAAGGGGGATGCCGGTACCGGCGGCAATCTTAATTAAGGCATTGTTTATGTCTTTCTGGGATAGTTCCCCCTTAAACTCATCGGCGCTTATGCCGTTCTCCTGGATTTCCAGGTAGAAATTTGGGCTCCCGTCTTCGTCTGTGCCGAATAGATCCTTGTAATAAAGAGCCTTTTTTACAGCCTCTTCTGTATTGCCTGCCTGTATTAGGCGGGGGATTTCCCCTGAAGCACAGGCGGAAAGGGCAATGAGCCCGTTGTTGTATTGAGATAAAAGCTCTTCGTCTATCCTGGGTCTGTAATAGAAACCCTCTGTATAGGCAAAGGAGCAGAGTTTCATTAGATTAAGGTAACCTTCATGGCTGCTTGCCAGAAGTACCATGTGATAGTACCTGTTATCACTTTCTGAACCTTTTTTAACATGCCTGGAACCTGGGGACACATACACTTCGCAGCCAATAATAGGCTTTAAGGGCTTATCCCCTGTTTTTGCTTTCTTGCAAGCCCCGATAAATTCCATAGCCCCAAACATGTTGCCATGGTCGGTAAGTGCCAGATGGCTCATCCCCAGCTTCGCAGCCTTCCCCGTAAGCGCCTTAATTGAAGCCGCCGAATCCAAAAGCGAAAAATCCGAATGTACGTGGAGATGGACAAAATCTGCCATACAGGAAATTTACCCTGAAACGGGGGATTTGGAAAGGGGGGAGGGACGGGGGGTTAGAATGGAGTGGAGGTTTTGGAGGTTACAATAATCTAAAAAGTCAAAAATATCAATATAGATTAATATATTATTTTTCTTCTACAGTCTCAGCTGCGATCCCATATGAGAAATCACTTGTAGATAAAGGATATTCATATACTGTTGCTCCAGCATACTTTTTATAGTTTTCTGATTGTTCCAAAACCTGTTGGAAGACCTCATCATTCCATTCAGGGGGATAGCCATTTTCATACAGCAGCTTGGTTAAATCCATGTTCAGCTCATTCTTTATATCATCACGGGTAGCCCAATCAGTATATTTTGATTTATCATCTACCAGCGCCTTTATTTTTCCTGCGAGAATGATGCATTTTTCACCGGCATATTCAAACCCGTGATCATCACGGACTTTAATCAGGATATCAAAAAAGATTTTCTCTTCATAAGTTATGCCCAGTTTTTCAAATGAATTTTTATCTTCTTTGAGATCTTCAATGATTTTTATGATTTCATCAGAAAGGCTGTCAACAAAATCAGCAACAACACCACTGGTAAAGACCAGCCTGTCTCTTGAATTATACTGATCCACTACTTTTTTAAGACGTTCATCAAAGACAATGGCCTTTATTTTATTGGTTTTACCATAAGCGGATATTGCCTTTTTAAGCAACTGTATCAGGGCATTGAATTTTGTTATAGGCATTTTAATAGCATCAAGCTGTTTTTTGAAATCATCACTAAAAATGTCATCGCCTTCCTTGTGGTTCACAATATTTTCAATGCCACAGCAGCTTATTGCCTGAATAACCATTTCTTGTACATGACGATTCATTGTTTCTGCATCGGGTGCATGTCCCTTGGTCTGCTTGTAAATAACAGAGCGAATAGCCAGATAGAATTGAGCTTGCTCGATTTCAGCGTCTTCAAGGCGGCCTGAAGGAAAACATATTTCATATGCGGATTTTAATTTGAGGGTAATATTCATAAAGCGGGTTTCGATGTCTTTTTTTATCTGCACAAATTCCGCCGCATTGTTGAGGCAGACAAGACGCTCAAGAGACGTACCGTGAAAGAAGCTGTCCGCATTGAAGTCGTGCATGATATTCGCAGTAAGCTGCAAATGGTTTTTGAAAATACCAAGGGCTATTTCTAGTTCTTCTACAGGGCTTCCCTGGGGGCCGGAATATTTTTTTACTGCCTGCATCATGTCTTCTTTAATGCCTATATAATCAACCACCAGCCCCCTGTCTTTGCCTTCAAATACCCGGTTTACCCGGGAAATGGTCTG
>Ga0099364_10006937_pt1 | contig 16327 bp, 8 predicted proteins | sample TergutTh196P3_FD_73070 | JGI IMG/M metagenome (GOLD analysis project Ga0099364, IMG submission 73070) | Microcerotermes parvus P3 segment gut microbial communities from Pointe-Noire, Republic of the Congo - Th196 P3 | ecosystem: Host-associated > Arthropoda: Insects > Digestive system > Gut ...
AGGCTGTTACGGAATTTTATTCTTGATGGCGTTTTCGAGCTTGCAGAAACACCGCAAATTGAGCCTCCGCAAGCCGTTTCTGCGCCTGATGTGGCGGTGCAGCCCGTCATTCCTATAACCGAACTACTGTCAGCCTCGTCGATAACTGTTGACGAGGTTGATTCGATTTTGCGCGACGGCGGCAACGACGACAAAAGCATCCTGCGAATAGCGGCGCACTTCGCAAAGAACCTGCCGCCCGGGGAAAACGCCGATTTCCTGCGCCGCGAGTACCTCATGGGGAGATGGGGGCGCGATGAAACGCCGGGAGGCAAAGGCTACCAATTCGGCGCGGGGCAGACTGTCGTATGGTTTGACGAAACCGGCATTGCCATCGGGCACGGCAAGTCCGCGCTTTTCGCAACCGACAAAGCCCACCTCACATGGGGGCAGGCCGCCGAGCGCGTCAAAGCGTTATACGATGCGGGGCAGTACGTTTCACATGACGTGCTTGACGAAGCCTTATACAATGAACACAGGGACTGCGCCGGCGATGTCATAGAAGTGTACCGCAATATTTCGCGCGGCATTTCAGACATACAATATGAACTCCGCAAGCACATGGACGAAGGGCAAAAGGAAGCCACGAAAGACGATTGGCGCAACCGCCGTTACCTCATAGGCGGCTTGGCGGAACTCGACGGCAGGGCGGAGGAGCTTCTTAACGGCGAAAACCCGGCCACACCGGATGAAATCATGCGGCTGTATAACGAAACGATTCAGCTATCCGAAGAAATACCGGAGGAATGGGGGTTCGATAAAGCCCACGACGAAGAACTCAGGCAGGTTACAGAGCTTCTGCGCGACAAGGGTATCGCCGGCGAAGACGAAACAAGCCGCGGCATTGGCTACAGCGAACTGAGCGAATATGGCCTGATCCTGAACCGGCTCAGGGAGGACGTCGCCGCGCTTGCGGGCGCGCCCGACGCCCCCATACGGTTCTGGTGCAGCCCACGCCGCACGTTGGACAGCCTTGAAAAAGCCGCGCTGCCGCCGCACGGCTTCCCCGTCGCGGATTACCGTCCGCCCGGCTACACGCGGTTCATCACAGACGACGAGGTTGACAACTACCTGACACGGGGCGGGCGCTACAGCGAGGGCAAGCTGCGGATACTGTCGCATTTCCTCAATGACCACACGCCGAAAGAGCGCCAGGACTTCCTTAAAAACGAATACGGACACGGCGGGGGGCCATTGGCAGGCGACGGCAGGGCAAACACGGAACCGGGCAAAGGCATATCGCTCATACGCCAGGACTGCGGCGAAGTGAAGCTCAACTGGAACCAAGCCGTCAAAAGAGTTCAGGGGCTCATACAGGGCGGGCGCTACGCCTCACGTTCCGACATGGACAAAATCCAGGCCTACGAGCGCATTATGCTTGCAAGGGAGGTCAACGGCTTTTTCTATGACCTGCCGGAGGAATACGCGCGCCCTTTTCCGCAGGAATTGGATTTCCATTACCCCAGAGAGGGCGAATGGGAAGCCATTGGCAGTTTCCTGGGCGATGAAGGGCGGATGGACGCCGTACTCGGCCAGATGGAGCATATCTTTGTAAACACGCCGGAGGAAGACAGGCACTATAGCCGGCGGCATGCCGGTTTTCACAGCCTGTCGGCGTACCGCGAGGGGACATACACGCTTTTTCCGGGTTTGGCTGACCTGCCCGGCCCGGAGCTTGCCGAAGCGCGGGGGCAGCCACCCGCGCCTGTAACCCCCCCGCTATCGGCGCCAAGCGGGCAGACATCGCTTTTCGACTTTCATCCCCCGCCGCCTGAACTCCCAAGCGAGGAGGAGCAGCGGGCCGGGATTGAACAGAGGCAGGGACAGGCAGCCGGGGCAGAAACCCCGGTTTTTTCTTTGCCTATAACACAGGGCGAGATCGACGCGCTGCTCCTGAGCATCAATGACGTGGACAAAGCGAGGATTGCGGTGCAGTTCAGCGACAGCCCGCGCTCGCGTGAAGCCGTACATCTTGTGCGTGAAGTCTATGGCGGCATAGAGGAAACCATGCCGCGTTTAGATGGCAGGGACGGCCACCTATGGATAATGGGCGAAAGCGCGGGTGTGAACATTATAGGCGCAAGCCCGTTTAGAAATCCGAAAACAGGGGCGGAACCTGCCGATACGTTGTCTTTGCCGTGGGCGGCGGTCGTCAAGCGTGTCTCAGAACTCGCGGAAGACGGGCGGTTCGACATAACCCGCGAACCATACGCATTGTTTGACCAAGTGCGCGACGAACTATCCGGACGCGGGTTTGCGGTGTCGGACGAATTGCTTGAGGACGGCATAAACGAATACAACGCAAGCGGCGGCAAGGGCAGCTTTGAAGATGTTGCCGATTATATCGAAGACGAGTACCTGACGGAAGAGCATGAGCCGGAAGAGGCTGTTACGGAACCAGTGGTTGAACCTGACGTGGCAGAAGCCGCCGTAACGGTGGGGTTTGACGCTATTGCGGAGAAAATCTACGGGCAAGTCTTAAACGACTTGGAGTTTGCCGAAGCCCTCGCCAACGCCGCTTCCCGCGGCGCGTTGCGCCGCCCGCTCAATGCGGCGCTGGACAGGGTTATCGGGGGGTACGAATCTGAGCCGCAGATGTACGGCTACCTCAGCGGCGACGACGTTGCGGACAACCTGTTCGACTTCATCTACCGCAAGGCGTGGGACGAACGCGAAACGGAAGCCGCCGTGCAGGCGGAAACGCCCCCGCCGGAGGCTGACCCGGAGGAATCCATCCAAGGCGCCGACGCCAATCAAGCGGAAACCGGCGCGGCTGCGGAACAACCGGAACCTGCGGAAACCATGCAGACCATACCCGTATCGCCGGACTCCCCGCCGCCCGTGTTCTTCGTGGATTGGGAATCGGCGCAGCACGACTTTGACCTGAGCCTATATAAAGACCGCGGTTTGATCGGCTATAACAAAGACGGCGTGAAATACGAGGTTGGGCGCTCCGGGAACTTTACCTATACGACAACCACGACAGGGATAACGACTTGGGGCGAGGTTTTGGGCGACTCAAGCATACCAATGGACATAAGGGAGCAGATGTGGCTGTACCGCGATGGCAGGCTGACGGACGGCCAGGTGTACGACAACTACACCAAGGTTTTACACGAATACAGGGGACACAAAGCCGCAGACCTTGACGCCGCTAACGGAGACCTTGTGGACGTGCTGGCCAACGGGCTTATTTCCCGGGAAGCAAAAGAAGACATAGTATCGGAGCTTATGGGCGGCGCTTTCAATTACGGTTTGGCCGTAAGCCTGTCGGAGCATTTCGCACGGACTGCCGATTATATGACATTGACCAGCGGCGAGGAAGCTGATTTCACAACCACGCCGCACGGCCTGCTTATTGACATTGACGACAAATACGGCACAAAGCTCAGCTTCCCCTGGGTTGACATTGCGCCCGTCGTCCGGGCATTGGCGGTCAGGTGGGCCGCCGGGCAGGAGCTTGAAGGCTACCGGCATGACGCCGATATTGATCCGCAAAGCCCTGACGTGGATTTCACAGACATAACCGACCCCGCCGTGATCGCGGAGGTCGAAGAGGTTTTCGGCGGTGGCAAGCCGCTGCCAATAGCGGCAAAGCTGCATGAGGAACCATCCACGCCCACTGACGGCTCCGTTGCGTACTACCTTCTCCACCACCCGGAAGGCATTGGCGCAGATGCGGCGCTGAGCCACGATACGCTACCGCTCATAACGGAAACAGCCGACGTTTATATCATATGCGCGGACGTATGCCATCTCAGCGACAACGAACTTGCGGAATATAATATCGCGTTCCGAAAAATGCCCCGCGACTGGAACCTGCTGCCGGATACGGTGCAGGGGCAGTTGCGTACAATCAATCCGGAGTATGAAGCGCAATGGCATGAACTGTACGGCGAACGCCTGCCGCCTGCATCACCGGGACAGCCGGAGGGACCCGCAAAGCCGCACCCGACCGCCGTTGTCGAGCAAATCCTGTCGCCGGGTGCGGCAGTCAGCCTGGTTTATTCCGATTACGACGCGATAAGGGAAGGCTACAGGAAGCATGACGCAATAAAACTCGCAACCGACAAAGGCTGGTACCGGGCTGACGGCGTGGACGCGCTTCTGATAAAGGATATAATTCCCAGCTACATAATCTACTATACGGGCGGCGCGCGATACCCGCATCTTACTGTCTACGATTTGGAGTCGGTGCGGCAGAAAATCGCAGAAGCGGGTTACTTGCTGGAAGTTGACGGGAAAATAGAAATGCCCGCCGACATACAGGCGGGGCTTCCCGCAGGCGTGGATTTCCGCATAACGGACGACCGGCTCGGCGAGGGCAGCGCGAAGGCCAAGTTCCGCTTCAACATTGAGGCGATAACCCTGCTGAAAGAAATAGAAAGCCAAAACCGCGCCGCCACCCCCGGAGAACAGCAGATACTCTCCCGATACGTCGGATGGGGCGGCATCCCGCAGGCTTTCGACCCGGACAATACTCAGTGGGAACGTGAATACCGTGAACTGACGGCCGGGCTGTCGCCGGAGGAATTTGAGTCGGCGCGGGCAAGCACGCTCAACGCGCATTACACGTCGCCCGTTGTTATAAAGGCGATGTACGATGCCGTGGGGCGCATGGGATTCCAGTCAGGCAACATACTGGAGCCGTCCTGCGGCGTCGGGAACTTCTTCGGGCTGTTGCCGGAAGGCATGCGCCAAAGCAACCTCTACGGCGTGGAACTGGACGGCGTGACGGCACGTATCGCGAAACTGTTATACCCCGGCGCCAACATCAAGGAACTTGGCTTCGAGAGGACCGACACGCCCGACGCCTTCTTCGACCTCGCAATCGGAAACGTGCCTTTCGGTAACTACGGCGTGGTGGACAAGCGCTATGACAAACACAAGTTTGCCATACACGACTACTTTTTCGCAAAGGCCCTCGACCAAGTGCGGCCGGGCGGCGTCGTCGCGTTCATCACGTCCAAGTTCACGATGGACAAGCAGAACCCCGACGTGCGGAAATACATCGCGCAGAGGGCAGAACTGCTCGGAGCCGTCCGGTTGCCTAACAACGCTTTCCTCAAAAACGCCGGCACGGAAACGACGATGGACATTTTATTCCTCCAGAAGCGCGACCGTCCTATGGACATTGAGCCGGAGTGGGTGCATCTGGGGCTGACGGAGGGCGGCATACCCGTAAACCGCTACTTCCTCGACAACCCGGAAATGCTGCTCGGCACGATGGCGTTTGACGAGCGGATGAACGGCAAGTACGGCTCAAAAGACGCGACGTGCTGCCTGCCGATGGAGGGCGCGGACCTGGAGGGGCTGCTTGGGGCTGCGCTCCTTAATGTGCAGGGGGCATACGCCGTCGGGGAACTGGACGGCATAGAGGGCATCGACAACCACGCGATACCGGCAGACCCCGCCGTCAGGAATTTCAGCTATACCGTGGTAGGCGGCACGGTGTATTTCCGCGAGAACTCGCTGATGTACCCGGTGGACCTCCCGGCGACGACGCTGGAGCGCATTAAGGGCATGATTTCCCTGCGCGACTGCGTACACGGGCTGATAGCCTTGCAGCTTGACGAGCATGACGAAGAGGAGATCAGCGCAAAACAATCCGAACTAAGCATACTGTACGACCACTTCATCGCCGATTACGGGCTTATCAACTCGCAGGGAAACAACCGCGCATTCAGCGCCGACAGCGCATATTACCTGCTATGCTCACTTGAAATACTGGATGAGGACGGCAACCTTGAGCGTAAGGCCGACATGTTCTCCAAACGCACCATCAAGCAGAGGTCGGTCGTCACCCACGTCGATACGGCAAGCGAGGCGCTGGCGGTATCACTCGGCGAGAAGGCCTGCGTGGACATGGAATATATGTCGGAACTGACAGGGAGGGGCGAGCAGGCGCTATTCAGCGAGTTGCGAGGAGTAATATACAGGGACTTTCACGGGTTCCCCGACGGAAAGTACGCCTACCGCACGGCTGACGAGTTCCTGTCCGGCAACATCCGGGAAAAGCTGGGCAAGTACCGCCAGGGCTTGTCCTACACGAGCGAGGGGCATCCGAACTACGAAACGGTCTGCGGCAATATCGCCGCGCTGGAACAGGCGATGCCAAAGGACTTGGACGCATCGGAGATAGCCGTCCGGCTCGGCGCGACGTGGATAAGCCCGGAGTACGTTCAGCAGTTTATGTACGAGACGCTCAACGTCCCGTGGCGCAGCCAAAGCCTGTATCAAGTCAAATACCACAAACTCACCGGGGAATGGCAGGTCACGGGCAAAGGCAGGGCGCTGTTCAACGACATCCACGCCACAGTGACCTACGGAACAAGCCGCATGAACGCCTACCAGATAATTGACGACACCCTGAACCTGCGCGACGTGCGGGTCTATGACTATAAAGTGGATGCGGACGGCAGGGAAAATCGCGTGCTCAACAAAAAGGAAACCACACTCGCGCAGCAGAAGCAGGAGCAGATAAAGCAGGCGTTCAAGGACTGGCTCTGGAAAGACCCGGAGCGGCGGCAGGCGCTCGTAAAACTGTACAACGAGGAATTCAACAGTGTCAGGCCGCGGGAGTACGACGGCAGCCATATCACATTCTCCGGCATTTCGCCTGAGATCACAATGCGCCAACACCAGCTTGACGCCATCGCCCATATCCTCTACGGCGGCAACACGCTTTTGGCTCACGTCGTCGGCGCGGGCAAGACGTTTGAGATGGTTGGCGCGGCGATGGAGGCAAAAAGGCTTGGCCTGTGCCATAAATCCCTGTTCGCCGTCCCGAACCACCTGACAGAACAGTGGGCCGGGGAGTTCCTTCGCCTGTACCCTTCCGCGAACATACTTGTCGCCACGAAAAAGGATTTTGAAATGCGCAACCGCAAGAAGTTCTGCGCGAAGATCGCCACCGGCGACTACGACGCTGTTATCATCGGCCACTCGCAGCTTGAAAAAATCCCCATGTCAAAGGAGAGGCAGGAGCGGCTCCTGAACGACCAGCTTTGGGAGATAGAGGAAGGCATACGCGAACTCAAACAGTCCGGCGGCGAACGCTGGTCGATCAAGCAGCTTGAAAAGACGAAGAAATCCATTGAAACCCGGCTTACAAGGCTGCTTGACTCGAAAAAGCGCGATGATGTCGTGACATTTGAGCAGCTTGGCGTTGACAGGCTTTTCGTGGACGAGGCGCACTATTACAAAAACCTCTTTCTCTACACGAAGATGCGCAACGTCGCCGGGCTGTCAACTTCGGAGGCGCAGAAGTCCTCCGACCTGTTTATGAAGTGCCGCTACATGGACGAGCTGACCTGCAACAAGGGGGTCATTTTCGCCACGGGGACGCCAATATCCAACAGCATGACGGAAATGTACACCATGCAGAGATACCTCCAGTACGACACGCTTGCGGCGAAGAACCTCACCCATTTCGACCAATGGGCTTCCATTTTCGGCGAGACGCAGACCTCAATCGAACTCGCGCCCGAAGGCACGGGCTACAGGGCGCGGACGCGCTTCTCAAAATTCCACAACCTGCCGGAGCTGATGGCAATGTTCAAGGACGTTGCGGACATACAGACCTCCGACATGCTCGACCTACCCGTGCCGGAAGCCAAGTATGAAACCATCGTCGTTGAACCGTCCGACCTTCAAAAGGAAATGGTGGAGGAACTGTCGGAACGCGCTGCCGCTGTACACGCGCGGCAGGTGGACGCAAAGGTTGACAACATGCTTAAAATCACAACGGACGGAAGGAAAATCGGGCTTGACCAGCGGCTTATCAACCCGCTACTGCCGGACTTCGAGGGCAGCAAGGTAAATGCCTGCACGGACAATGTTTTCCGCATATGGGGCGAAACGGAGGGCGGCAGGCTGACGCAATTGGTGTTTTGCGATTTTTCGACCCCAAACAAGGACGGGCGCTTCAATATTTATGACGACATAAAAGCCAAGCTGGTTGAGCGCGGGGTGCCTGAGCATGAGATCGCCTACATCCACGATGCCGACACCGATACGAAGAAAAAGGAACTGTTCGCGAAGGTGCGGCAGGGCAAGGTCCGGATACTGTTCGGCTCCACGTTCAAGATGGGTGCTGGCACCAACGTACAGGACAAACTCATTGCGATACACGACGCCGACTGCCCGTGGCGTCCGGCAGACCTCGAACAGCGGGCGGGGCGCATAGTGCGGCAGGGCAACAAAAACGACGAGGTGCAGATTTACCGCTACGTCACTAACGCCACATTTGTCCTATACTGAAATGGTAGTTTTTCAACTACCATTTTGTATTAGGCGGCAAATCCGCTTGTGGCAAAGGTTTTTGGCGCATCCGGGAGGTGATAATGGGCGAATCAAAGTGTTTACGGCGGCGGAATTTGCGGTTGTTTTACCGCCGCTGTAAGTTCTCAACGGCATAAACAACCGATATTTCAATTCTATGGGAGGGTGTGCCTATAAACCTTGAATATTTCCAAGTCGGAGACTATCTGCTGCCCGGCGTCAAGCTGTCAGACCCGCCGGACGCGCCGCCGCTTGGACTGTACGGTGAACTTCACAAACAATACTTGCGGGAACACAGGCCAATTCTGTACAGCCGACTATTGCTGTCAGAAAAACTTTACCCATTTTGCAGGGAAATTGATTCGGCGGCCCGGTCGCGGCGAAAACTCGGTATGGGCCACAGCGATATAATCCGAGAGCTGGTCTGCGACTAAAAAACAAAAAGCATACAGTAGGTCATCGGATAATATGGTGTCCTACTGTATGTTATCGTTCATGGTTGTTTTTGCTTCTTTTTTTCGGTATTTGAGATTTATTATTTTCATCCGGTTTGTAGCTTCTAATAAAATTCAACATTGTCGGTTTTTCTTCTTTTCGATGCGCTTCATCGGTTACACGCCCCGCTTCGCGGATTGCGCCGGGAAATGTTTAGGGTCCGTCTGTTTTTAGTTCGGCGCTTCGATTGGGACCCCAAGCGTTTTCTCCACTATTCCAAACAAGCGCGGTAGTTTTTGATTCGACAAACGGAGTCAAGAAGCTCGCCAAATAACTATAAAGCGCATCAAACTCCGGCTTCGCGCTTACCCTGCGCAGTTTTTCGTATGAGTGCCTAAGTTCATCGCGGCGATTTTTGAAAGCGTTAAAATCTCCGGCTGCACGGTTTTCGCACTCCCAAATACGGCGGATGTTTTCGGTTGTCACTGTTACGCAGTGCGCCAGCGCGTATACGTCAATCAAATCTTTCGCACGGCGGAACACCCTGTCTGATGAAATCACGTTGATTTTGTCGCTGAGGACATTATCGGGCGTAACGCCTTGGAAAGTCACATTTCCGAACTGATATGTCCGGCTTTCTGCGGTAGCCAGCATATCAATGTCGATGGACAATTTAACATCGCCGCCCGCATCAACGATTTTGAAGCCCGCCGACATTTTTTCGCCGTAATCGCGCTTGACAACAGCAATAAGACCAAGACTTGAGAGCGCGCGGTTAAGCATATCCGTCAACTGTTGCATAGACGGCGGGTTTGCGCCTGCCCAACTTGCGTCTATATCCTGCGTTTCGCGCACAAAATCATCAAAGCCATTCTCTTGCAGAATCAGCTTTGTTATCATCGCGCCTTTGTATATGACAGGAACATTGCCGTCCGCAATCGCGCCCATTACGTCGTACATCAGCTTTTCGCTGTCGGTCAGCCTATCAGCCATAAGCGTAAAACTCCGTCGCCCAATCCCTTATGGCGTTAAACCTGTCAGCGTACTGCGGGGCGATTCGCAGACCGTCAAAGCTTTCGGAGTTGCTGTAATAATAATCGGCAAGCGCCTGAACCAATGACTGCTCGTCAATGACATCGTAATCGCGGAGCATATCGTTTACGGTCTGGTTGAACGACGTGCAGCGCAGCTCGCCGATCAGAACAATATCCAATCCATCGAAACTGTCAACGACATACTGGTTGATGTTTTCATAAGGTTCGCGGACCGTTGTGTAAATGTCTATCTGGTTTTCGTTGACGTAACCGGGGAACTGCCCTAAGCACTCAAGCGCGGAGGTATGGCAAAGCACAACGTCCTTGCCGCTGAGAACGCTGTGAAACCATTCGCGGTTTGATGTATAGTTGCTGCGGGTATCGACACGCATTCCGAACGACTCCTTTTGATACAACCTTTTATGTACATTATGCCCTAAAAACGCTGGTTTGGCAAGCAGGTGTTTAATCTGTATTGGGCTTGTTTCAGTATCTTTGGGTTTTATCCCTTAATGTTAAGTGTAGGTTCCTGCGCCCTATATTTAACATTAAGAAAAGCCGGGCAACTCAAAGCCGCTGATTTTTAATAACTCGGCAGCTTTTTTCACGCCGTCGTCCGTCAGGCAGATTTCCTGGCTGTTCTCCGGGAACGCGTTCCAAGTGTAGATAAGCCCTTTTTCAATCAAACTCTTTATGCTCCGGTGGACGGTAACGTGGGCTTTTGCATAGCCGGGGCTGTCATAAAAATGCTGGACCCTGGAAAAATGGGCTATGTCATTGTTGGGTGTCAGCATAAAAAACGACAGCAAAATATCTTCCCTGTAGAATTCAAAATAAGGGCAGTAACCGTTGCCGCAACGATGCTGCAAAGCATTGTGCTGATTCCTTGACAAACGCACGTTTTCACCCGTTTTCGGGCATGCCTTGCATTCCCGCGAATTGTCTATGTTATTCAGTTTTTTTAGAGTTGACCTGTCCAACAAGACCGTCACCCTGAAACAGTTTTCCAGTATCCACTTCTGCAATTTGCTCAACCTCCGCTCACTCATCCCCGCCCTCCCGCCTGACATGCCTGCTTTTGCGTACATTATAGCGGTTCTTGCAGTCAGGGGCGCAGAACTGTGAACGAGGGTCTTTGGCGTAGTAGACTTTGGAACACTCCTTGCAGATGCGGAGCGGCTGCGCTTCGTCCGTCAGCGCGAAGCTCAATATCATCTGAACCGTCTGCAACAGGGAGTGGAAATCCCACTTGATCTTCGGCCTGTCATTGTCGGTTTCGTCAAACACGACGCGGTAATGCGGCGCGATCCCGCCGAACGCGAACATCGCGCGGCGGTGAAGCTCCCTCATGGTCTCGTCGCGCTCGTCAAAATAGAAACGCACGGCGCACAGCATCGTCGCCCAATCTCGGAACTGCTCGCGAAGCCACTCATACGGCTCGGCATAGCCGCGCTGGAAAGTCCGGCGCTGTGCGAACGGCATGCCCTTGAACTTCATCTGCAAAGCGTAGGCTTCGCGGTCGCCTGTACCGATCGGAGGCTCATTGCCAATTAAATCGCCAAGCAACGACTGTACGGCTTTGGCCTTCTGGTTCATCATTTCCCCTTTTTCCGGCGGGAAAAACATGTCGGCATATTCTTTGACGGGCATCTTCGCGGGACGGATTATCGGGTTCTTCGGGATATGCACCGCGTCGTCCTCCCAGAAGTCGGGAGTGGTCGGGAGCGCGGACATAAAGCCGAGCAGGCCGTACCTGCCGCAGAAACCGAGTATGGCGCTTTCAATTCTGTCCTCGCCGGTATTGTCGTTGACGCACATGATGCCGATGTTCAGCGCGTCCACGACGATTTCATCCGCTATTGCCAGCGGGTCATAGGCGGCGGCTTTCGCCGACACCCCCGGCGTGACGTATTTTTTGCCGCCGCTCTTTATGATAACGTATTCGTCATAATTCGCCCAATCCGCGCCCTGGCGGTCAAACCAATGCTGAAGCTTCATAACATGCCCTCCCGCTCATTCATCGCCCGGCTTGCCGCCGGGCGTCTCTTTTTGCCCGTCTTGCAGCGCATGCCGTTCAAGGAACCGCCGCTTCTCAAGCGTCACGGGAAACCCGCCGTCCAACCGGTGCTGTATCATTTCCGCAAGCGGCCCCCGTATCCTTTCAAGCGCGTCGGCGAGCAGCCGCCTGACGGCGCGGCCGCTTTTGTCCGTGTAGCAGCCGATCTGCGCAGTCGTCGCAAGGCGCACCGCGCTCAAAAACAAAGCCTCCTTCTGCTTGGCGGTCAATTCGCAGCGGTACAGGCAGCCCATCTGCCATTCGCCGAATATCTGCCATGCTTCCCGGCAGTTGTCAAATATGTAGTCAATAAATTCGCCGCGCATGAGTTCCCGCCAGTACGGGTGGCATATCGGGGCCGGGATTATTGCCCCGCCGTTGTAAACGTAATTCTTGGACGATTCCTTCTTCGTGCTTTTGCCGGGTTTCACTGCCTTCGCGGTTTCGGATGGCTTATCCTTTTCCTCGTGCGCATCATCGGCATTGCCGTCCTTTTTTCCGATTTCGCTGTACGTCAGCCTGTACCCGCCCCGCTTGGAGCCGGAGTATTGCAGATTATACTCCCCCTGCCGTATTTCGTTGTACCGTTCCCGCCGCTCCCGGTTCGCGTCTAGCTTGTCGTATGTGTCAACGACTTCCTCGAAATCTTCGACCGTCCGGGCAGAGTTCTCCAGCCTCCGCAGATAATCGGCGCGGGCCTGCCGTTTCAGCGTGTTTCTGAGCATTCCCGCGCCTCCCCTCCGCCGCTGAAAGAGTATCTTAAAAAATATCTGAAAAAATCATTCTGGAAATGTTCCGCAAAATGCCCCTTTTTTCTCCTATATATAGAGGGAGTAATTTTACCGCGCCTGAATTGGGTTACTCCCGAACATCCGAAAGGGGGGATAGGCTTGAACCATCGCCATCCATCCGGCTTCACATAGCCACGCTGTCCATTGCCGGTTGCGCCGGCAGGCACATTGTACCACGGGCAAATTCCAAACACAACTATAATCAAGAAATAATCGTGAAAGGAGCCGATTTTATGCAAACGACACAAACCGAACGTGAAAAGGGCAATGCACCGTCGGGCCGGTTCGTACAGCGGATCGGCTCGACCGTGTACTCGGTCAACATCCACTTCAATGGGGGCGGCAAAGAGCCGCTGGAGGCCAAAATGTTCCGGATGATGAAATCAGACTTGACAGACAGGCGGTTTTGCGGTAACATGGCAGTGCCACAAGCGGAAGCGCCGCCGGAAAGAGGCACGGCATGAACAACGCCATCTGGCAGCCGCTCTGCGAAAAGAACGTTACAACGGGCTACGACGTACTGTATTGCCGCCTGTCCCGCGACGACGGGCTGGACGAGCGCGAAAGCGACAGCATATCCCACCAAAAAGATATCCTTGCCGATTTCGCCGCGAAAAACGGGTTCGACCGCCCGGTCTTCGTGGTTGACGACGGCTATACCGGGACAAATTTCCAAAGGCCGGGATGGCAGAAGGTCTTGCAGGAAATCGAGGGCGGCAACGTGCGCTCGATCATATGCAAGAATAAGGACCGCTTCGGCAGGGACTATCTCCGCGTCGGGCTTTATATGGAGATGTTCAGGGAGCGTTCAATAAGATTCATAGCCATCGGCGACGGCGTGGACAATATCCGCGACGACGACGATTTTGCCCCGTTCCGCGATATTATCGCGGAATTTTATGCGAGGGACACGTCCAAAAAGATAAAGGACGTGCTGCACAGCAAGGGGCGCAGCGGGAAACCGCTCACCAACCAGGCGGTCTACGGATACCGCAAAGACCCGGAAGACCGCAACAAATGGCTGGTTGACGAAACCGCCGCCCCGGTCGTCAGGCGCATCTTCCAGATGACGATTGACGGGAAGGGGCCGCACCAGATCGCACGGGCCTTCACGGACGAGAAAATCCCCCGCCCGTCCTGCCACATAGCGCGGCTCACCGGCAACCCGACCGAAAAGACCGAAACCAGGCCGTACAATTGGACGGACGCGACGATTACCAGTATAATCCGCAGATTGGAATACACGGGCGCGGTCGTCAACTTCCGTACATATAAAACGTCGTTCAAGACGAAGAAGCACAAACACAACCCGCCCGAAAAATGGGAAGTCTTCGAGGGGCGGCACGAACCCATCATTGACCCCGGGACATGGGAAACGGCGCAGAAATGCCGGACGGTGAAGCGCCGCAAGAACAAAGGCGGCCAAGCGAACCCGCTGACGGGGCTTGTGTTTTGCGGTACGTGCGGCAGCCGGATGTACAACCACCGGGGGACGGACTATTCGGAAACGCGCCCGTCGCAGGACAGCTACTGCTGCACCAAATACAGCAAGTACCCGCCTGAATGCACGAGGCACAACATCTCCGTGAAATCCCTGCGGGAGTTGACGTTGACGGCGATCCGGAACGTGAGCGCCTACGCCGCCGCAAACGAATCCGAATTTGTCGAAAAGCTCCGCGCCGACGCCGAAATCCGGCAGGACGAGCAGGCAAAGGCTCAGAAAAAACAGCTTGCCGCCGACAAGCGCCGCATAGCCGAACTCGACAAGCTGATACAGCAGATTTACGAGGATAAGGTCGCGGGGTCGCTGACGGAAAAGCGGTTCGCGGTGCTGTCCGAGCAATACGAGGGCGAGCAGGGGGCGCTTGAAGCGCGGGTGGCGGAGTCTGAGGAGGAGCTTGCCCAATTTGCCGAGGACGGCGCGAAAGCCGACAAATTCATCGCCCTTGTACGCAAGTACACAAGTTTTGAGGAACTTACGCCCAAAATGCTCAACGAGTACGTTGACAAGATCGTGGTTCATGAAGCGGAACGGCCCCGGGGCCAACGGAACCAACGGGTGGACATTTTCCTGACGTACATCGGCCAGTTCTCGCCGCCCGGCTGCGGGGTGGACTTCCCCGAATACCAGCCCCCGGAGGAAAAGCGGAAGGAGTATCAGCGGGAATATTACCAACGGAACAAGGAGAAAATCCTCGCGGAGTGCGCGGAACGTTACGCCGCGAAGAAAGCGGCAGCGCCCGACAAGCCGGAAAAAACCGCTGAGGAAACCGCCGCCGGGGAAGCGGAGCGGAAAGAGCGGCACAGGGCGTACCAACGCGAATATCAGCGCGAATGGCGGAAAAAACAGCGCGAAGCCCAGGGCGCGGCGCAAGCGCAGAATACTGTACCGACAACCCCGGAAAACGCCATGCCGGGGGCAGCGGCTTGTTTATAATGGGACAGGCCGCTGTTTTGCGCCCGCATCAATTATATGAGGAGCAAGATAATGGAGCTATGCAGGGGTTCATACCTGATATTGGGGATACTGAGGGCCGCCAACGCGGCGGACAGGGTACGCGGGCTGACCATAAGCGAAATAAGCGGTTTTGAAAGGCAGTCGAAGCCCAATACCATACACAAGAAGATCAAGGTTCTGGAGTCGCTTGGCCTGATTTGCGAAGGGGTGAAGTCGGGCCGGGCAAAGACCTACTACCTGACAAGCTCGGGCGCTGCGGAATTGCCGGAAAAACAAATAATATATGAAAGCGGGGACAATATAAAATGAGGGACAATGATTATATGAAGAACTACGGGTTCTTGGGCATCGGGGCGTTCGGGGGCAACGCGACAAGGCCGTTCGAGGCGGCGGGATACCCGTGCATTGCCGCCAACAGCTCGTCGGAGGATCTGAGCCAACTGAAAGGCGCAAGCAACAAGCTTCACTTCGCCGGCGGCAGCGGATGCCACAAAGACAGGGGGAAGTCCAAGGCGCTGCTGAAAGACAATATCGAGGCGCTCATAAGCGAAGTCAGGGCGAAAATGCCGGGGATAACGACACTGTTCATCTTCGCGTCGTCCGCAGGCGGCACGGGTTCAGGGATGCTCGCCGCGTCCGCCAAGATACTGAGGAACGCGCTCGGCGTCAACGTATGCCCCGTGACGGCGCTCCCGGCCAGGTCGGAGCAGTTCAAGGCGTTCGCGAACACGGTGGAGCTGTTTAAGGAGCTTGAGAGGCTTGACGACATAGGGGCAACGTTCATCCTCGACAACGACAGGCGCAGGGACAAGCTGGAAATCAACGAAACCTTCTTCACGCACCTGAACGCGCTGCTGACAAACGACAACGGCAGCGAGCGCGGCTGCGTTGACCGTGGCGAGGTGGACGAGCTTCTCAGGACGAAAGGGATGGCGGTCTTGTCGAATCTGGACGAGGATGAGCCGGATACCGAACAACTGCTTGTGTCCATCAGGGGGAACAGCATTTACGCGCCGCTTGAAAAGGACAAGGTGATACGGTACTTCTGCCTGATGGACAGCGGCGGCAGCATATCTACCGAACAGGTGTATTCGGATTTGGGAACACCCGTAGACGAGTTTATAGGCGCGGGCGCGCCAAGCATGGTCTGCATGGCCGCCGGATTGAGTTTCCCTAAAGGCAGGCTCAACGAGATACGGAAAACCGCGCAGGCGAACAGCGAAATCATAAA
>Ga0099364_10006938_pt1 | contig 16325 bp, 17 predicted proteins | sample TergutTh196P3_FD_73070 | JGI IMG/M metagenome (GOLD analysis project Ga0099364, IMG submission 73070) | Microcerotermes parvus P3 segment gut microbial communities from Pointe-Noire, Republic of the Congo - Th196 P3 | ecosystem: Host-associated > Arthropoda: Insects > Digestive system > Gut ...
CGGGCAGGCATTAAGCAGCTGAGGTGTCGGAACTGGCAGACGAGCAAGACTAAGGATCTTGTGGGCGATAGCTCGTGAGGGTTCAAGTCCCTTCCTCCGCAGGAAAGAGTCCTTACTTAAACCTGCACTGCATAAAGTGCGGGTTTGAGTTTACATTGTGAAAGCTCCCAATCGGGAGCTTTTGTTCTTCAATGGAATAGTGGATGTCAGCTAATGGTATCCTAACTGCGTCCTTTCCAGTTGACGAATTTCAAGCCGTCTATCTTCTGGAAGTCTTTGGTGTTGTCCGTGACCAGAGTATAGCCATTGATAATACAATGAACCGCAATAAAAATATCCGCAGCGCCTACTGCCAGTCCACGCTCTGCCAAGTCCGCACGAATCTCAGCGGCCTTTAGAATCTCCGCCTCGCTTATGCTAAGCTCTGTCAGTGAATTGTCAACAAGCCTATTGAATAGTCGTGCTTGAACCTCTGCCTTTTTCAATAAAAGGTTCCATTGAACCTCATAATGACTTATGGGCGGAATCACATAGTCGTGTCCTTGCTCAACAATCCTTTCAAATTGTTGGACGACTTCCAGATTCTTGCTTGGGCGCAGTAGGAATGAAATTGTGTTTGCATCTAAAGCATAAATCATAATTCCAGCACCCTGGCGAAACCAGCATTAGTCTCAGAACGTAAGTTAGCCATTTCATCCCAGTCTGCGGCAGTCATCGCACTTTCTGCCGCCCGCGCATCTTCCATGATTTTCTTTATGGACGCAAGCCTTCTCTGGTTATCAGACTTGGTATGTGCTAAAATTACATCTTCGACGTGGAGAGTAACCCGACACCTTGGCGGCATCTTGACCTGTATGTCATCAGGGAAAAAGTGCTTGTTCAAAAGCTGGCCTTGATATATTTGTGCCATTACCATCACGCTCCTTTCATTCTTCCATTGTACAGCATACTGCCTGAGATATAAAGTAAATCTTTAATGCTTCATGGCGAATTTACCGTTATATTATCACTAATAAGCACTCATAATACCCTGCCCAGTTTCTTCTCTCGCCTTCCCACCCTATCTTCGCCTGCGGGCATACTTTACATACAGCATCGCCATCACATCCGATAAAGCCGTAACCAAAATCCCCAGCCCAAAGATCACGTAGGCGACCGGCGGCAGCGAAATGGGTGCCAGGAAGGCAAGCCAGCCGATGATCAGCCATTGGCAGCAGTAGACGACAGTGATGTTGCGGCTTAGGCTAAATACCGGGCGTGTCAGGAAGGCCGGGAGCGGCAGCCGCGATATGGCGTATAGAATACTAATCCAGACACAGATGAGGGCGCCGCCCATGATGTCCTGGAGGAAATCCCGGAAATAGAAATCACTCGTGGCCACGAGATATTCATCCCACAGCGGAAAACCGTAATAGTGGGACGCCAGGGTCATGACCGCCACCACCAAGGCCGCCGCAACGAAGAGATAGCGGTAGAAATAGCCCTTGTCGTGGCAACGTATCAAAAAGCCGCCGAATATATAACCCATGACGGGATAGGCGATCCAGGAGCAAAAAGGGAAAAACGAGTATTCACCCACGTAGACGAACAGACCGGCCACGGCGGCCAGCCAAACATCGTCGATCGGGCAGGTAAGCAGATAATTCAGGCACGACATAAGCAGGGCAAAGAGGATGAGGTGGCTAGTCCCCAGTCCTAGCTTTTCTTTCAGGGCAAAGAGCAAAAAGACGAGGCCGGCAAAGGCGAGAATGTCCACTTCCAATACATAGTTCCAAAAATCGGTGGTAGTGCTTATGTCCCAGGCCCCGGCGTCGCGGATCAGGACGGGTATGCCGAAGGCGGCGAGATTCAGGCCATAATGCAGGGCAATCAGTAAACAGCCGCGACGGGCGAGCCTGCCGGGGCTGTTGTTCCGGGAATAGACGATACCGGCCCCCAGGAGGAACATAAAGACCGGGGCCGCCAGCGCCCCGCCAGTGAAGTTTATGATGTAGGCGGCCACGCCCGGCGGTATGCCCGTCATTTCCTCGGCCACATGGATGCAGACCATGAAAAAAACCGCCAAGCCCCGCGCCCAGTCCAGCTCGGGCTGGCGCCCCCCGTTCACGTTATAAGTGGCGAAAATGTTCATAAATTAAAAATAACACATTTCCGCTTATACGGCAAGAGAAAGGGATGGACTCCCCCTGACCCCCCTCAAAACCGTAAAAACTCTTTTCTTTCTATCTCCGTGGGATCATAGCCCAGCTCCGCTTCCGTACACATCAGATAAGCGAGGGAGGACCAGCCCCAAAATGGATCCAGCCCCTGGCCTGTGCCTGTTTCCGCATTGTAATATTCCCGCAGTTCCGGCTCATCCATGACCATGGAAAGGTTTTTCTCCGCCAGCTCTGTTGCCTCGTCCATAAAACCGTATTTTCTGAGGCCGTGAAAAATCATGTAATTCGTGGGCACCCAGGCAGTACCCATCCAGTTACATTCACCGCTTTTGCGCTCCTGATAGTAGCCCGCTTCTTTTTTCGACCAGGTTGCGACCGGGCAGGGCAGCCAAAATGATTCCCTGTCCAGCAGATGCTCACGGATTATGCGCCCCGCCCTCTCCTTTGGCGCGATGCCTGCCCACAGGGGCGTAAAACCGGCGATACTTTTTATGCGCTTAAGCTCTCCTGTCTTCTCACTGCGGTCATAATAAAAACCATCCGTTTCATCCCACAGATATTCATTTATGCAATCAGACAACGCTTCGGCCTGTTGCCTGAAAATATCCCCCTCGTTTTTAGCCAGCTCATCACTCAGCTCCGCCATGGCCAGCAGTTCCCGGTATAAATAACTATTCAGGTCCGCCCCTTCAAATTCCAGCACACCGTCATAACCGAGGCGCAGGCTCTGATTGTCCATGCCGCTATGGTCCGAACCATCCCAGACCGCCAGGCCATTTTTATCAAAATCATAATGCCAGAACCAGCAGTCCAGATATTTTTTCAATCCATCGTAATACTTCCCGGCAAGCCAGCGGTAATCCTCCGCTTGGCGGCAACCCAGCAGGGCTGTCTGGGCCAAGAAGGGTTTAAAGTGATGAGTGGGTCTATTACAGGCCCTCCCCACAGTCCTGGATATAAAGCCATTTTCTTTCTGTGTGTCCAGAAACGTTTCCACGCCATTCCGGCAAAACTTGTATTCGCCAAAATATGAAAGGAAAACATTCTCAAAATACAGGTCCCAATCATATAATTCCTCATAGGCATAGCCCGTCACCACATCCCGCCCGGCATGGTGGACAATCCCCCTCGTGTCTATGTGCGAACGGGTTTTCCCCATCCGGTTTTTTAGTGTTTCTCCCGCTGAATTTGTGGGATTGTGGCTTAATATGATAGTTTTGTACATTATTTTTTCCTCCCTTTCTTTATAATAATGTAATAATATATTATGTATAAATTCCATAATAGTAAAAAACCGTCGTAAAATAGCACACATGCGATACCTTTACCTTTAGCGATTTCAAAAAACCCTTGTCTTTTCCCCCATTTCTGCGGCATAATGTTATCGGGGGCAAAGCATTTCACCAAAAGGAGTCAAAACCCCCGCCCCCGCGACTTCTTCAAATTCCGTCCACGCGCGGACGCAATAAAGGAGCCCCCATGAACAACATCCTAAAAAAGAACCAACTACTGGAACCCGCCCTCCATTATACGGATAAAAATCATTTCGCTTATTATGAGCATGATTTGCCTGAAGGAGCAGAAAGTATTATTTACTTACATTGGCATCCGGAGCTGGAATTTAATTATGTCCTTGACGGCGAGATACATTTTGAGATAGAAAACAAATCCTACGATTTAAGCTCCGGCCAAGGGGTGTTTATCAACCGGAATGCACTCCATTACGCCGATGTACCAACTTCCTTGGAGCATAATTTGTTTTCATTTATATTCGGCGAAGAATTTTTGTTTCCCAGTATGACGGACGAAGTATACCAACGTTATTTTTTGGCCATCCATGACAGAACTTTGGATTTTCCCGTCTTTGTGCCTGACGATCTGGCTTGGGGTAAAAAAGTCCTTGAATATATGCGGCAATGCCATGATGTATGCATGAAGAAGGACAGGGGCTACGAATTACAGTTACGCATACTGGTCATGTCGATGTTTTATGAATTGGTACACGCGGAGGCATTTGTAAAGAGAAAACAGATAGATAATGCCCGGGCCGACAAAATTCGCGACGCACTGTCATTTATTTATCAACATTACCAAGAGGATTTGCAAATATCCGCATTGGCCGCTTCCGTGCATGTGTGCCCCGATCATTTCTGCCGTTTGTTCAAAAACATGGTCGGCAAGTCCCCGCAGGCGTTTATCATGGATTATCGGGTAAACCAAGCGAAGGCATTGCTACTGTCCACCCAGTTGGAAATCGCCGAGATCGCTGACCGATGCGGCTTCACCGATTATAATTATTTTTCACGTTGTTTTAAGAAAATCACGGGACTGGCACCCCGGGAATACAGAAAAAGACATCGCGACTAGTCAGGCTTTAGCCCCCGCCCACATAAACCTATGGGAAAAGCACGAAAACATCGTATTTGTGCTAAATTTCATCGGTTTTTTTCTATTATGGGATTTATGTTTTAGGGTAACATGGAATTAGGCATTTCCACAGATGCCAAATAAATCATGGGAGTTTTATATGCTGACAGAAAAAGATGCTAAACTAATTTATGCTTACGACGCCGAGCGGCTCGTCATCGAGCCCTGGGGGGCTGATGCCCTGCGTGTCCGTGCCACTAGGTCACATCAGATGCCCGAAAATGACTGGGCCCTGATACCGCCACCCGTTAAGTCCGCTGCCATCATTAACATCTTTGAAGATCACGCGGAGATCATAAACGGCAAAATCACAGGCATCGTCGATAAAAACGGTAAAATCACCTTCAAGAATCAAAAAAACCATGTCCTGTTGGAAGAATATGTCAGAAACTACCAGTCCGCGTCCTCATTGAACATAGAAGCCCGGGAGTTCAAGCCGGTTTTGGGCGGCAATTATGCGCTGACCCTGCGCTTTGAATCGGATCCGGAGGAACAGATCTACGGCCTCGGGCAATACCAGCAGCCCTTCCTGAATATAAAGGGCTGCGAGCTGGAACTGGCGCAGCGCAACTCCCAAGCCAGCGTACCCTTTGCCGTTTCGAGCTTGGGCTATGGTTTTTTATGGAACAATCCCGCCGTCGGCAGGGTGAGCTTCGCCCGTAATCTGACCACTTGGACGGCGCTGTCCGCGAACATCATGGACTACTGGATCACGGCCGGGGATAGCCCCGCCGACATCTTGGAAAATTATGGACAGGCCACCGGCACGGTACCGATGATGCCGGAATGGGCAATGGGGTTTTGGCAGTGCAAGCTCCGTTACCAAACGCAGGAGGAGCTGCTGGGTATCGCTCGCGAATACCAGAAACGCCATGTGCCCTTATCCGTGATCGTGATCGACTTTTTCCACTGGACATGTCAGGGCGAATGGAAATTCGACCCGCAGTATTGGCCGGATCCCCGGGCCATGGTGGATGAACTGTCTCAAATGGGCGTCAAACTGATGGTTTCTGTCTGGCCCACCGTGGACCATAAAAGCGAAAATTACCCGGAGATGGCCGAAAAAGGCTTCCTCATCCGGACGGACCGCGGGCAGCGCATCACCATGGAGGCCCTCGGCAACACCGTGCATTACGACGCGACGCATCCGGGGGCGCGGGCTTATCTATGGGAAAAGATTAAGGAAAACTATTATCGATACGGCATCCAGACGTTTTGGTTGGACGTGGCGGAACCGGAATACTCCTACTACGATTTTGACCTCTATCGTTATTATTTGGGCCCTGATGTGGAAATCGGCAATATCTATCCCCTGATGTACGCGAAAACCTTTTTTGACGGTATGCGGGCCGAGGGCCAGGAAAACATCATAAATCTCTTGCGCTGCGCCTGGGCCGGCAGCCAACGCTACGGCACCTTGGTATGGTCGGGCGACATCGGCACCAATTTCGAGAGCATGAGGAATCAAATCACCGCCGGCCTGAACATGGGGATGGCGGGTATGCCTTGGTGGACCACGGATATTGGCGGCTTCCACGGCGGAAACCCGGACGACCCCGCTTTCCGCGAATGTTTTACCCGCTGGTTTGAATACGCTACCTTTTGTCCGGTCATGCGGCTGCACGGCGACCGATATCCCCGTTCCGAACCTTTGGGCAAAAGCGGCGGCGGTATTTGTAGCTCCGGCGCGGCCAATGAAATATGGAGTTACGGTGATGAGGTTTATGCAATTTGCAAAAACTATATTAACATTCGGGAGAATATGAAGCCTTATATCATGGAACTGATGAAACAAGCCCATGAAAAAGGCTCGCCGGTCATGCGGCCGCTGTTTTACGAGTTTCCTGATGATAAAACAGCATGGCAAATCGAAGACCAATATATGTTCGGCCCGGACATACTGGTGGCGCCGATAATGTACGCAAATGACAGGCAGCGGGACGTATATCTGCCGGCAGGCGAAAAATGGCGCTGTCTGTGGACGGGGGCAGTAAACGCAGGCGGCGGGATCATCACGGCCATGGCGCCCATTGAACGCATACCCGTGTTTATCCGCGATGGCGCGGCTGTGTCGCCGCTGTAGGAGTGGACAATATGGACAGCTCAAAGAAAAAAGAGACTCTATGGCGTCATATTATCAAGCATAAATATTTATATTTAATGCTGCTCCCCATTATCGTCTGGTATATTGTGTTTGCCTATATGCCCATGTACGGCGTGGTAATGGCCTTCCAAAAATACAGTTTCCATAGGGGCATATCCAGTCCTTTCGTGGGCTTGGATAACTTCCGCCAGGTCTTTAAGTTGCCGGAAATATTCAGGGCCATCCGCAACACATTAATCATAAATTCCTTCATGATTATATTAGGATCAGTCGTTCCGATCATGTTCGCCATTTTACTAAGTGAAATTCGCCATGCGTTATACAAAAAATCCATCCAAACAATAACCTACCTGCCCCATTTTATATCATGGGTGGCTTTGGCGGGGATTTTTGGGGGCTTACTTACGCCGCAGATCGGACTGATAAATATTTTATTGGATAAGCTCGGCTTTGAGCAAATATATTTCCTGGCCAGCGAACAACATTTTCGGGGGATACTGATAATCACCGGTGTGTGGAAGAGTTTCGGCTGGGGTTCGATTATTTACTTGGCTGCCATAGCCGGCATAGACCCTGCTTTGTATGAATCGGCCGCCATAGACGGCGCCAATCGTTTTCAACGGATACTCCATATAACCCTGCCGTCCATATCCAACACCTTTGTCATCATGTTGATTCTGGCGATAGCAAACATTACATCCTCAAACACCGACCAGATATTAAACCTTATATCACCCCTCACTTATTCCACGGGCGATGTCATAGACACTTATATCTTCCGGAGCCTGCGGGCTGGACGCGATTTTGGCTTTTTAGCCGCCGTGGGACTGTCCAAATCAATAATTCAGTTCAGTTTGCTAGTCGTGGCCGACCGTTTGGCCAGATTAACCGGCCAAAGGGGATTATTTTCCAATAAGGAGGTGGCTGTGCGATGAAATTGCAAAGATTCAACGTTTTCGACATATTCATTTACATATTATTGGGGGTTTTGGCCTTGACATGCTTTTTCCCTTTTTGGTATCAATTCGTAATTTCCATTTCAACACAGGCCGCCTTTTATGAGGACCCTTACCATATCATCCCCCGCTCCTTCACTTTGGATAACTATGTACAAATAATAACTAACAGCAAGATTTATACCAGTTTTTTACTGAGCGTGTTATTTACAATTTCAGCTGTCCTAATCAATATCATCATGACTTCCATGGCCGCTTATGCTTTATCCAAAGACTATCTGCGGGGTGCAAACTTTATTTTTGCCGCAATAATTTTTACCATGTTCTTCAGCGGCGGATTGATACCGTGGTATATCCTGGTACTAAAAATAGGGTTGCGGAATAACCCGCTGGTTTATGTTATTCCTAGCGCCATCAGCACCTTCAACCTTATTCTGATGCGGAACTACTTCAGTTCGGCTGTGCCGGCCGGTATAATCGACTCGGCTCGTATCGACGGCTGTAACGATTTCCAGACATTATTTAAGATCGTCCTGCCTGTGTCCAAGCCCATAGTGGCAACCATAGCCTTGTTTGTCGCGGTCAGCCAATGGAACGATTGGTTTATACCCATGCTGTATATATCGGATCCCAAGATGTATACCCTTGCCATAGTCATAAGGGAAATGGTTGTCAGTGCGGATATGAGCATGTCCCGCGGATTACAAGAACGCACACCGGTTATTTTTCAAGCGGCGGCTGTAATGGTCAGCATCATCCCCGTTATATTGATTTATCCCTTTATCCAAAAATATTTTGTTCAGGGTATTATGCTGGGCTCGCTGAAAGAGTGAAGGAGCCCGGCTTTACATAGACACCATAAACCCTAAAAGAGGAGGATTACTATGAAAAAGCTATTAAATGTTTTAACAGCAGTGCTATGTATTTGTGCTTTGCTACTGACCGCTTGTTCGGGTGACAGCGGCGGCAGCAGTGGCAGTAGCGACAGCGGCGGCGGCAGCGACAGCAGCAACACCAGCAGTAGCGACAGCGGTGGTAGCAGCAACGCCGACAGTAATGAAGCGCCGGTTCCGCTGACCATGTTCCGCATGGCTACGGATCAGGATCCAAGCACGGATCCGATTTTATTGGAGTTGCAAGCCCGGACAAACACAAAACTCACGATTATCACGGCCACCTGGGATCAATTCGTGGATGAGCTGAATCTTATGATGGCCTCCGGTGAAAAAGTAGATTTGATTTTGACCGGGGAAAGCGGAACGCCTTGGAGACAATGGGCTGCGGAAGGCTTATTGCTCGAAATGGACCCCTATTTAGCATCGGGGAATTATCCGTTCATCCAAAGCGTTTGCGAATCCGATTCCTTTGCCAGTTATAAGGTTAATGGCAAATCATATGTGCTGCCCGGTGTACATCACGGGAATGACTGGTCTTCTTATGTCCGGCAGGATTGGCTGGATAATTTGGGACTCCCCATGCCAACAACCCTGGACGAGTATTACGACATGCTTGTGGCTTTCACTTATGAGGATCCTGACCAAAACGGCGTGGATGACACCTACGGAATAGGTGCCGCCGGCTTGGGTGGTGGCTTTACCCCGGTATTCGCGGCTTATGGCGCAAAAAAGGGACCTAATACTGAAAACCTGGGTATTGACGTAGCCTCTGACGGGAGTGTCTATTCGAATTTATTTACCGAAAATGGTAAAGCGGCGCTAAAATACATCAATATGCTGGTTCGTGACGGCTTGGTAAACCCCGACTTTGCCACGTCTTCTCCAGATTTTAAGGATCAATGGATATATACCGGTAAAACCGGCGCCATTTATCAGGCCGCTAACGATGTATCGCCGGACCTACTGGCAAATATTCCGGGCGGAACTGCCAGCTTTACTGCAATGGAGCCTGTGACTACCGCCGGATATGACGTGGCCGTTATGTCCGGGCCCACGTCATGGTTAGTCTTCGGGGCGACGAGCCAATGCGAAAATCCGGAAAAAGCCTTGGAATTCATGGACTTTGTCAACAGCAAGGAAGGCCGCGATCTGTTGATAGGCGGTGTCAAAGGCCGTCATTATACCGAGATTTCTGAGGACGGTGTTTTTGACCGCATTGTTGAAAACTGGGAAGAGGACTACCCGGGCGGCGACACCAGAACGCCTTTCTGGATTGCGTTCTTCTCGACGGTGTACGGCTATATCCCCGCCAAAGACTATCCCACCTTCGAGGAGGCCATGGCACATAAGGTCATATACGCAGGCACGGATGAACTGGCCACAGGGTTTTCATTCCAGCAAGGCGTGGGAGATGGCGCAAAATGGCAGTCGTCCGTGCCAAACCCCTTGCACCTTTATCAACTGGAAGAAGACGGGCAATTATTGCAAGCAAATCTTGCAGAGGTATTAAACGTTAATTATTTAAGAATGGCAATGGCAACAGACGCGGACGACATCGACGAGATGTGGGATGTATTCATGGCTGAGGCGAATCAGGTTGGTTTACAGGATTGGCTGGATATGTATCAAGCCGGTTATGATGGCATGAAGTAAGACATCCGGAGCATGAAAAATGGGAGGGGTTTGGGCCCCTCCCGTTTTTGTGTTTGAAAAAAACTAACTACTTCTATTCCTTTACAACCTCTTTGACTTTTTCCGTGGGTAATCCGATAATGCTGGCAATCTCCTTGATTGGATACCCCTTCTTGTGCATGGTAATGGCTACTTCCTTCTTCTCGTCTTCCTTGCCATACAGATAGTTGCTTTCAGCTATTCCCATAACCTTTTCCACCTCCTTTTTCAATGTCTCACTGAAATCCACGTATTCATTGATTATCTCATAATCCTTCCCACCTCTTGTGCAGAGTAACGAGTTCATGATCCTTACTATATGTTGCCCGCTTTCCTCCCCTGGATTTCCCAACCTGACTATCACCATGCCCATCAGGTCATGGTCGTCCAGGTTAAGCCCAATATCCCCACTGTTCCAGTCGTTTGCGAAGAAAAATGTCGAAACAGTGTTTCTCAATTCTCTCGGTATGTTGTCCTGACAAATCCATATGGAGTAAACTTTCTCCAATGCACCATAGTCTGTTTTTTCCGTCAGTACCGACAGTTGCGAGCTTATCATCCGGGACATATAGTATATGCCCCTCTTTTCAATCGGGTATCCCGGCCTGTAGTTCCTGTTCGGCTCGATGTCGATGTGCAAGAAACAGGTGACTTTTTCGTCCGACAGTTTCGGGTTGACTGCACGGAAGAAAACGTCAAAACGCGACATCTTCTCGTCAAGGTCGTTAAATTCCGTATTGCCGCCCCTAATCCTGTTCCGATCAGTCCTTCCCGGTGAAACCTCCGCCGATCTGTTGATGCTGTCGGGTTCGATGCAATCAATTATTGCCGTGAGTGGCATATTCAGGTATTCCTTGACCGTGAACTTCAACACTACGGCGAGGAACTCCTTATTTGACAGGATTTCCTTTCCAGATTCGTCGCCTTTCGGGTTCTGGTCTGTCATTTGCAAGGAACTGGCTGCGGCCAAGCTGCCTTTGATTTTGTCCAAGTCGCCTCCTTCCTGTCCGTCATTCCCTGACATGATTATAGCACATTCATGTCTACATTGGAAGTGGTTTTTTGGATCGCTCTGTCCCCGCAGCACCTTGGGGCTGGCGCTGGTTTACATCGCGGGCAACATCCCCTATAACACATGGCTGGTCAAAAGCTATATGGACAGCATTCCCAAGAGCTTCGACGAAGCGGCCCGCATAGACGGGGCCTCAAACTTCGTGGCCTATACCCGTGTCATCCTGCCCATAGCGAGGCCGATAATGACCTTTCTGCTCATCACCAGCTTCATCGGCCCGTGGATGGACTTTATCATCCCGCGCCTCGTGCTGCGCAGCGACAAACAATTCACGCTGGCGCTGGGGCAGTTTAACTTAATCAACGGCAGGGCTTCAAATAACTATACCATGTTCGCGGCGGGCGCGCTGCTTGTCGCCGTCCCCTTTGTGGTGTTGTTCCTTATCGGCCAGAAATCGTTGTTGACTGCGTTGGGTGCCGCGGGGGTGAAGGAGTAGCAAGAATGGCTGGATATGTATCAATCCGCTTATGATGGCATGAAATAAGACATCCGGATTATGAAGAATGGGAGGGGTTTGGACCCCTCCCGTTTTTTGTGTTCAGACACAGCCAAAATTCCGCTGTTCGTCATTGCGCGGGGCATATACCGGACGCAGTCCGGGGCGACGAAGCAATCCCGTGACAGAGCAAGCTAATTGCACGCCCTGAGAAGAACTGTCGATTCGCTCAATCGCTCAATCGTCACGGAAATTCGCGTTGACTCGTGCATGTATATATGATACCATATATGCACACAGGGAGATTGATGGCATGAAACAATCACAAGTTAGGTTGAAGAAGCAACCCGAAAAATATTTATCCAAAGTGGACAACCGCACTTATAAAAAGTTGCGTAAAGCCTTAGACGGACTGGAGGAATGGAAAGGTGATATAGTGAAACTCAAAAACAGCGATTATTACCGTCTGAAAATTCCTAAGTATAGATTTATCTTCACTTATGACAATGCTATCAACATTATTGCAATCGAGGAAATAAATACCAGAACTAACATAAATTATGGGAGGTATTCAAAATGAATAATATCGAGAAAAGGTTTACCGCTGTTCCAGAGGCAGATATGGAAGCAGAGGATATGGAGGCCATTCAACGCATAGAGAAAGCCAGCGACACGGGCAAGGGGATAACACTGCATGAGATGGACCAACGCAGGGAAGCACGAGGCTACAGCGGTAAAATATCCTTGCGTATTCCCAAGTCCTTGCATCGCGACTTGACAGAGGGAGCGCAAAAGGAAGGCATAAGCCTTAATCAATTCATACTTTACAGATTGGCAAAATAGAGCGCGCCGAGCGTAGCGACGACCGATTTGATATTTGTCGCTGTAAAGCAGTAGAAGTTCCTCATATAAATCAATCCGCAAATTCCCAACTCAGCAACATATACACGCTGGCGGACCAAGTATATCCGGGCGCGCGCAGGCCCTGACCAGTAAGCGCGTCGAAGTTTTCGTAATTGCCTTTTGCGACATGGCATGACATATGCAAATACCTTTTCGCTATTTTCGCAGCCAGCTCCGCATAACCACCCCGTCTAAGACCATCCACCATCAAATATGTGGACGGCGCCCATATCGGCCCGCGCCAATAACCGTCCGCTTCATAGCGGGGGCTGTCCGGCGCTTCCGTGGCCAGCCCGTGCTCGGTCAAGAAGCGCTCATCTATCCGTTTGGCCGTCTTTGCCATTTTATCCTTGTCCAGCAGCTCGCCTAGCACCACGGGCATATTGACCAGTAAACAACCGGGTTCCGGCTGATAATCATGGCTGTGGCTCATGACCGCCACAAAGCGGTCGTTTTTCCAGTTGGTTTCATGCATCCGGCGCAGCAGTTCCTCTGAACGGCGCCGCCAATCCACGGCTTTTGGGTTTTCATCAAGCGCATCCGCGATCCGGGCCAGGGTGTTCATCTGTAGTACCAGAAAGGCGGAAAGGTCGGGCGAAGCCACAAAATAGCCGTTGTCGAAGACCGAGCCGTTGTCCCAGCCGCTGTCGCAGCCCTGGGGATAGGCGGGTATGCCGTCCCCATCCTCGTCGCGGTATTCCATCCACCAGTTCGTCCATTTTTCCAGATGGCCATAAACAACAGACAGCGTTTCTGGGGGAAAATCGAATTTGTCCATCAGCTTGCCGAAACACCAGCCGTGTATCGGCGGTTTCGTCACTGCCCATACGACTTCCATATAAGGGTTCCACATATCCGGCAGCACCCCATTAGCTGCTTGCAATACAAAGGGTGCCATGAACTGCTCTAGCGCTGCCTGTTGGCTGACCTCTGCCATCGCCAGAGCGTTGAAGCAATGATCCCAAGACCATACCGAGCTCATGTATTTCTTGGACATCAGCATGGTGTCGTGATGGTAGACGTCCCACGCCCGCGCGAAGCTCGACCACAGATTATACCATGTCACCCGGCCGAACTCCTTTTCCGTTTCCGGCATATCCGGGCGGCTGTCCGGCATTTTAGCCAAAAATGCCTGCCATTCTGATTTTATTGCTTGTATGTCCTCATCCGGCTCGGATGTTTCGATATGGGTCACTTCTTCCATCGACAGCCTCATGGCGACAAGGGCTTTACCCTTATCACACTCTACCCGGAGGTCCTGTCTTTTATCCACCGGCCTGCCGTTCCATTTCCAAATATCATCTTCCACAAAAGGGCCGCTTAATGTGCCCTTGCCGGCGGATACCCCAAAAAGCGTATGGCTCTTTTGCCCGGCGTTCATGATGATGAATTGGTTTTCCTCTTTTTCTGTTCCATAGCCGTAATCCACCAAGGCCCGGAAATAAAGGTCCATCCCTTCCGAAACGAAGACCATCGTCTCGTCGTCTGGGATGTAGATACTGACCTTTCCTGCGGGTGCCGTATAGACAAGGCGCTCCGGCGTGGCTGCTTGGGAAAAGCCGATTTGCCGGCCCCCATGCCAAAAACTGAGTTTCAGGGCCGGGCCGTCTTCAAAGCGTTTGCGGACATTGTGAATGGTCAGAAAATCAGAGTCCTCTTCAGCGGTAATCGAAACATAGGCGCCGTAGCGGCTGAAGGGAATGTGGGAAATATCGATGGTTGTGTTCATGGGTATTCCTCCTTTTTTTGTTGTATTTTATTATTCCTTTACAGAACCTAACACTATGCCTGCCATAAAATATTTCTGCAAGAAGGGATAAACCAGCATGATCGGCAGGGTGGAGACAAATATTTGCGCGGCGCGCAGGGTCCGGCTGTCAAAGGAAGCCGCTATTTCTATTTGCTCTATGGTCATATTCGTGAAATCATAGGATAGATTTATTCTGTTGTATAAATATGTCTGCAACGGATACCAGTTTCTGTCGTTTAAGTAAATCGTCGCCATAAACCATTCGTTCCAAAGGCCGACCATGTTAAACAGCAGGATGGTCGCCAGGGCCGCCTTGGACAGGGGGATGAATAAAAATATTAAAATGTGCATATGCCCCGCGCCGTCCACGGACATGGATTCCGCCAGGCTACTGGGTAAATTGCGGAAAAAATTCAATAAGAGTATCGTATAACCCATGATGAAGATGCTGCCATTTATAATCAGCACCCAGGGATTATTGGTCAAGCCCAACTGCGACATCTGTATATAGGTAGGGATCAAGCCGCCGCTGAAAAAAGCGGGAATATATAAAAGCCACATCAACACCTCCCGCCCCTTAAATTGCTCTTTGTGCAAAGACAGGGGATAGGCGGCCAGCACCAGTACCACCATGTTGATGATGCTCCCGACTATCACACGGCCTATCGACACTGAAAAAGCCCGGAGAAAATCCGCACTCTGCAGAATACGCACATAAGCGTTCGTTTGAAAGCCTATCGGCCAAATGGTCACCTTGTTTGCCGCGATGGCGCTTTTGTCGCTGAGTGACAGCACCAAAATATGATAAACGGGAAAGAGGCAGAGCAGTGCCAGCAAAACCAGTAAAGCCCCGTTAAAAAACATAAACACCTTTTCGCTTGTTTTTTTATTCATGTCCAGCATAGGGCAAACTCCTAAAAAATCCTATAATCTGCCACCACATAGGCAATCCACCGGGAAAGCACTATTAGTACCAGACCAATGGAAGACTTGAACATACTGACGGCGGTGGCAAGGCTGTATTGGGCCTGCTGCAAGCCCATCCGGTACACAAAGGTGTCGATGATATCTCCGGTGGCATATACGGCGGGATTATAGAAATTCAATCTATCCCGTATGTGTCATATGCCCACCAAGTCCAATGATTATCGTCAAAGGACATGCCGGCCGGGACCTGCTCCACTTGCAACTCATCTACGGCAAAATTTTGTGTCAAGCTTATGGCAGGGTCGTATTTTTTCCAATAGGGCGACTCCTGCCCGGGATCCGCTGTCTGCCCGGAATCTTGCCCTGTATCTGACGCGCCTGTTCCCGCGTCTGTGCTGTCTGTCTGTCCGCTTTGCTCCGGTGCGCTGGCGGGATCCGTGTTGGCACCATCGGAAGCGCAGCCTGACAGCAGCAGGATGCCGACCAGCAGCATTGCCATTAAGCGTGATAGTTTTTTCATGAATAAATACCTCCTTATTTTTTCACAACAACTGGGTTACAACATAATTATATAATGCCTGTCTGTCCGATAATATGCCGCTTTCTTGCATATCAGGCTGTTTTTTGATGTGTTGGTGGTAATAAAAACAAAACCCCCGTCCCTGTGGATCAGGGCAAGGAGTTTTGTGAGGGGGGGGGGAGCCGCTCTTTATTATCTACGTAATATGGCCATAAATTGATTGCCTTCCCTGTCGTCAATGAACTCTATGTGCGGATAAAACGAAAGCGCCCGGATAATGCCCGAGCCGTATCCGCGGTATGGAATGATATGGTTTGCGTGCGAAGCAAGCAACTGATTCCTCGTATGGGAAATGCCTAAAAGGATTTTCTCCACGCTTAGATTGTTCGGCAGATGCCCCGGGCTGATGATCTCGACACGGTCGCGGAAAACAAACACCCTCACGGGTGCCGTAGTAAAATAATCCCTATGGATGAGGGCATTGGCGACCAGCTCGCGTATGGC
>Ga0099364_10006939_pt1 | contig 16325 bp, 15 predicted proteins | sample TergutTh196P3_FD_73070 | JGI IMG/M metagenome (GOLD analysis project Ga0099364, IMG submission 73070) | Microcerotermes parvus P3 segment gut microbial communities from Pointe-Noire, Republic of the Congo - Th196 P3 | ecosystem: Host-associated > Arthropoda: Insects > Digestive system > Gut ...
TTTTGAGGTAAAGGAATTGATCGACAAATTGTTTGACGGCTCTGCGGACATGCTGTTTGCGTCCCTGCTTGACAGCAAAAATATATCTGGAAAAATGATCGAAAAGCTAAAGGCTCTTGTTGGCGAGTCCGGGAACCCGAGACAGAGGTCTGAATGTTCGGATTTTGATAGAGGTAAATCACAATGAGTTTGATCCAAATGAGCGTGTCGGCGTCCTTATTGATCGCCGTTGTCACAATAATCAGATTTATTGCGATGCACAGTCTTCCCAAGAAGTTGATGCTGATTTGGCTGGCCGGAGCTTTGACTGCGATCTCATTCGGAGCATGAATACCTGATTCCTATATCAGACGATGCATATGCCGTGTTTTCGACGGGATTGTCAGGAAGGTATTTGGATAACGCGGAGTTTGAGAAATTCCACAGAGCGATGGAGACGTTTAACAGTATGAGCCGGTTTTAGCTTCAGCACTGCCGGCGTCTGTTACACAACCTCTCCGCTATGGCGCCTATAAACTCCCATGAATCGGCGGGGTTTACTTTGAAGCCGGGTTCGGTGAGGGGGGCGAGGTCTGACGTCATTAAACCGGACTTTAGCGTGTCGAGGGATGCGGTTTCCAGTTTTTGGGCAAAGTCCGAAAGATCGGGCAGACCGTCAAGTTCTCCGCGTTTGCTAAGCGCGCCGGTCCATGCGAAAATCGTAGCTATCGGGTTTGTAGAGGTCTTTTCGCCTTTTAAGAACCTGTAATAGTGTCGCGTGACCGTGCCATGAGCTGCCTCGAACTCGTAAATGCCGTCAGGGGAGACGAGGACGCTTGTCATCATCGCAAGCGAGCCGAAGGCGGAGCTTATCATGTCGCTCATGACGTCGCCGTCGTAGTTCTTGCAGGCCCATATAAAGCCGCCTTTTGAGCGGACGACACGCGCTATGGCGTCGTCTATGAGTGTGTAAAAATACTCGAGTCCGAGTTTATCAAACTGCGCTCTGAAGTCTTCAAACTCTTCGTCAAAGACCTCTTTGAAAAAACCGTCATATATCTTGGAGATTGTATCCTTCGAGGAAAACCACAGATCCTGACGAGACTCTGCGGCATACCGGAAGCATGACCGGGCGAAGCTGCGGATGCTGGAGTCAAGATTATGCTGCCCAAGCCATACGGCGGGGCCGTTTGCTTTATGTACGGAGATAAGCTGCTCTGCGCCGCTTTCGCCCTTAAACGACATCACACACTCTCCCGGTTCGTCCGTGATAAGCTCGGCGGCTTTATAAACATCACCATACGCGTGACGCGCTATCGTAATAGGGCGCTCCCATGTTTTGACTGCGGGTTTGATACAGTCTATCGTGATCGGCGTTCTGAAGACGGTCCCGTCAAGGATGGAGCGGATAGTGGCGTTTGGAGACTTCCACATCTCTGTCAGTTCGGGGTATTCCTCCATACGCTGACGGTTCGGCGTTATCGTGGCGCATTTAACGGCGACGCCGTATTTCTTTGCCGCATTAGCGGAATCGACGGTGACTTGGTCGCGCGTTTCATTACGATTGAGCAGCCCCAGATCATAATACTCGGTTTTCAGATCAACATAGGGCAGAATAAGCTTATCTTTGATAAGTTGCCAGAGAATGCGGGTCATCTCGTCCCCGTCCATCTCCACAAGCGGCGTGGTCATTTTTATCATAATCAACTTCCTCCTATATTATACCAATGATCCCCCAGTAAAAACGGCTGAATACCAGCATTGCGGCGGCCAGTATGACATAGATAAACGAAGCTGTGGTCATATGGCGGGGGTTCCAGCCGCCGTCGCCGCACACGGATTCGGTCAGGCCTATCCATGGCTGTTGATAGCGCATAAAGCAAAGGTTAGCCGCGCAGATGAATACCATTGTACTGACAAGCGGATTAAGGCCGAAATCGCTGTAAAGCATCGGAGTAGCTACCGACAAGACCGCAGCTATGATCCAGCCTTGTGTCACATCGAGAAAACGCATCAGCAGACAGAGGCCAAACAGGGCCAGCACATACAACAGCGGGGAGAAGGCTATCGGCGCCATTAGCGAAGATAATATCGGGGATAACCACAAAGAGATGCCCGTGACCTGAAAGATATGAGGAAATCCCATTATCATGCCGAAGAACACGGCTATGTCCCAGTTTATCCCGGATGATATTTCTTTGACGGAAAATACGCCAAGTAAAAGCAGCATGATAAGCGCCGCAAAAATGACCTGATTGGTCGTTATTGGCAGAAAGACTTGCACAGCAAGCGCTAAAAGCAGAAAGATAAATGTGAAAAGGCAGCCCTTTTCTTCATTGCTTAACGGCCCCAAGTCGTCATACATCTGTTTAAGCTGATTTTTTGTCACGGCAGCCATACGCGGAGGTTTTAAGACAAGGTACAGAGCAATTAAAAATGCAACGCTGAGCAGCATCCACGGCACGCCCATGACGCGGAGCCACAGCCTGTCCGTGGCCATGTCCCGCATCGGCCCCGCAGGAAGAAACGATGTGAAAACAGGGCCAAAAAGAGATCCGTTGAGCCAGGCGATACCGGGAAAAATACTGACCGACCACGATGAGATCAATATCAAAGAGCGGCCGCGGCTCATCTTATCAAGCAGACAGACGTCCGCAACGCTGACGGCGATCGGCGTAAGGATAAGGACACGCACGGTTATAGACGGGGTCAGCAGCGAGAACAGTACCCCAACAACAAACCAGCCAATAAGAATGCCTGTGTAGTTAAGCTTCAAACGCAAAAAAAGCGCGTAGACTATCCGCCTGCCCAGACCGGTACTCAGCAATGCTCCGCCGAGAAACATAGCGGGGACAAGAAGCCAGAACGACGCGCCGGCAAAACCGATCGCCAGGTCATTTGCCGGGACTCCTGCAAACGATCCCCCCAGAAAAATTATCGCTGCCCCGATAATATATGTGCCGCCGCCCGGACGGAATATCCATGCGGAGAGCGCGGCGATCATCGTGCCGAGCATGACATGGCCCTGACCGCCCAGCCCGTCGAACGGCTTGACAAACGCGACCACAACCCCCGCAGCCATAAAAGCCAGTGAGACGACCAGCTTAAGCGGCACAGGACCCACAGATTTTGTTTTCATATGTGTAGCACCTTACGGGTTACTTTCTGAAATAAAAACAAGAAAATCATTCCCCCGTCCACTGACCACTAACCACTGACCACTTGCGCTCCGCAGAGCGCATTAGTCAATTTCGGTCTCAAGGACTTCTACAGCCAGGTCTATGCAATCCTGAATATCCGATAATCTCGCCATTTCGTTCATGGAGTGGACATAACGCGTCGGGATAGAGATAACGCCTGACGGAACGCCGCCTTTATTGACATGCATCGCGCCGGAGTCGGTCCCGCCTGCTTCAAGAATCTCAAACTGATATTTGATACCGGCCTTAATTGCGCATTTTTCCATATGCTTGATGATACGCGGATGGCATAGCAGGGAAGCGTCCTTTATCTTGATGCACGCGCCGCCGCCTAACTTCTGCGGCAGCTTTCTGCATTTTGGGGTATCGGCGGAAAGCGTAACATCAAACGCGACGCCGTAATCGGGGTCTATCGTATACACGGAGGTTTTTGCGCCCCTGAGACCGACTTCTTCCTGCACGGTAAACACGAAATAGATGTCAAACGCCGGATTTTTAAGCTTTTTGAGCGCCTCGATCATCACATAACAACCGATCCTGTCGTCGAGATACGGAGTCATGATCTTAAACCCGTCAATGACAGGCTCATTGTGATACACGCAGATATCGCCGATCTTGACCAGCTCTTCAGCCTCTTCCTTTGTAGTCGCGCCGATGTCGATATACATTTTATCAAGCGCGAGCTTTTTCGGGTCTTCAAGGCGTTCGCAATTAACGATGCCGGTCGTGCCGTTTGAGAAAATAACGCGGCAGCTATGGATGACGGTGGGAGTGAGGCGGCCGATGTTTGTAAAGTAGATAAAGCCCTCTTTGTCGATAAATGTGACCATCATGCCTATCTGATCCATATGGCCGGCAAGCATCATCTTCTTGCCGCTGCCTTTTTTGCGGGCGATCAGGTTCCCGAGAGCGTCGATGGAATGTTCGTCGATATAATCTTTGATCTCGCCCAGAATAAACCCGGCGATCTTATCTTCCTCGCTTGAAGCGCCCTTTATCGAACAGATTTTTTTAAGCAGCTCAGTATTCATTATTATTTTGCCTCCAAATCGTAGCTTTGTATGAACGCTTTTGTTAATGCTATGAGGTTTTCATAATCTCTTATGTCACACATTGAGACAGGCGTGTGTATGTATCTGCATGGTACGGCAAGTCCTATCACCGGGGTGCCGCCGTGTGCGGTGTGGTAGTTAAGGGCGTCTGTTCCGCCCACACCCGTGCGCCTGAACTGGATCGGGATATCCATTTCCTTTGCTTTATCCAGTATCTTATCATAGTATTTTTTCAGGTATACGGAATAGCTGTCCCTTATCGACAACGCCGGCCCCTTGCCGAGCGTTGTCACCCTCATATGCTCGTCAACATCCTCTGTGTCGGCGCAGATGGTACCCTCAAGGTTTATAAACAGATCCGCGAAAACCTGATTCGCGGCTGTTGCGGAGCCTCTTATCCCAATTTCTTCCTGTACACAGAAAACAGCGGTGATCTTCTTTGTGATGTTTGATTTTAAAACCTCGATGATCACTGCGCAGCCGAGCCTGTCGTCTAACGCTTTGGCCTTGACTTTGTGCTTGCCAAGCTCCCTGTATTCGCTGTCAAAAGCGATGTAATCCCCGGGCTCGACGTATTTTTCCGCGTCATCTTTTGAGGTCGCGCCGATGTCTATATAGAGTTTGTCAATATCCAAAACCGTTTCGCGCTCCTCCGGTTTTTGGCGGTGTACGGGTTTAGCACCTATGACCCCGGGGATCCGGTTTTTACCGATCTTTACGGTTTTCGACACCAGTATCTTAGGAAGGACGCCCCAGGACGCAAACCTGATAAGGCCGCTTTTTTCTATCCGTTTCACGACCAAACCCGCTTCGTCCATATGCGCGGAAAGGCCAATATGCGCGCCTCCGGCGTTTTCGTTTTTGACGGCAATAATATTGCCGAGCCTGTCTGTAAACATACTGTCAACATGGTCTTTTATCTCGTCTTTTATTGCGGCGCGGATATCGTCTTCCCATGAGGGGAGTCCGTCAATATCAGTCAGTTTCTTTAAAAGCATAAGAACTCCTCCACATCACAGCCGTTGAAGCTTATAACAAACTCACCGAGAAGTCTTCCCATCGCTTCTACATCGTCTAAACATATCGTCTCGACCGACGTGTGCATGTACTTCGTGGGAACTGTTACTATCGCGGTGGCTGCGCCTTTGCCGGTTATTTGAATGATCCTTGCGTCTGTTCCGGTTATCCCTTCCGCAACTGTTACCTGAAACTTTATACCGTTTTTCTTTGCGACTTCTTTGAGCCTTGCGAACATTTTGCGGTTGATGTTCGGCCCGCAGACCATTTCAACGCCTTCGCCAAGAATACAATCCCCGTCGTCCGAGCCATCCTCAGACTTGCCAAACCCGACCTCAAGGACGACGGCCATATCGGGCAGGATAGTCTGCGCGGCGGTCTGAGCGCCCCTGACGCCGACTTCCTCCTGTGCGGAGGCAACAAAGTAAAGGTCAAGATCATGGCTGAAATCCTTTAGCTTCTCAAAAACAGCGGCATAGGAAGCGACGCCGACGGTGTCGTCAATGCATTTGCCGGCGAGCCTGTTGTTTTTCAGTTCAATGACCTGCCTGTTTATCGTTATCAGGTCGCCAATGGAGACGATTTCTTTAACTTCTTCCGCGTCATAACCCGTATCTACAAGCAAATGTTCCAGTTTTACGGATTTTTTTGCCTCCTCGGGCGTTGTGATATGCGGAGGCTTCACGCCTATGACGCCAAAAATCTTCTCCTTTCCGTGTATAACGACTTCGTGTGCCAACAGAGTTCTCTGGTCGAATCCTCCGATCTGCGTAACGCCGAGAAAGCCCTGCTCGTCAAAACTTACGACCATGAGGCCGATCTCATCCATATGAGCCGAAAACATCAGCTTGCCTTTACCCTTGCCTTTTTTCAGCCCGATGACGTTACCGAACTTATCTGTCCAGGCCTCATCACAGAAATCTTTGAAATAATCGAGGATTATTTCGGCGCGCTCGGTCTCATAGCCTGAAACGCCCACCGAGTTGCTCAGTTTGATCAGTAAATCTTTAGCATTCAATATAAATCTTTCCTTTACACGGCAATTTTTCTGTAATTTGCATTATACACTTTAAAACCGATATGGTCAATATTGCGTAGCAACACGTTAAAAAATAGACTTGTTTTTTTTGCGCCGTAGGTGTACAATGCGAATAGAGCACATTACATGAATATATATAAGGAGGGAATGTCAATATGAAAAGCCATAAACTTATTCTCTGCGCAGCTTGCGCGATCATCACAGTTATCGCAGCCGTTACCGCAATAGTTATCTTCAGGAACGAAATCGCCGAACTGTTTCTGGAACTCAAGGACAAAGTAGAAAAGGTCGGCGGCAAGATACTGCGCCGCAACGGGGAATACGACGATTACGCGGACGTATAACAGCAAATTGAATCCGGACGTGAGGTTTCTTTATATAAGAAACCTCACGTTTGTGATATGGCGAAAGCTCAAGCATGTACAAGGTTTTTTTGGGTAAAACGGGGCGTGTTTCATGCTTAAAAAGCATGAAATCATGCCTCTTTGTGCGGGAAGACAGTAATATCAACTGTTTGCTTGATACTCAAATTTATGCGGGAGAACACGATTTTTTTCTGATAAAGGTATTGACCTTAAAGCATATGAAAGCCTTATAATTCAATTATAGAAGAAGGGTACAAGCAAAGGAGTTCGGTCATGGGTATAGTCCAAACGAATGAACAAAAAATCGACCAATATTTCTTAGATATACTGAGAGAGGTCGAAGAAGAAAACGAAAACGAAAGATATACGGCAGTTGATTACCATGCATTGCGGCACACGTTTATGGAGCTTCTCAGAAAAGCATACGGCCTTGAAAGGACGAGTGAGTTTTTTCGTCAGGCCGGATATCTTGCCGGCGCCGAGCATGCTAAGTATAAACTGGATCTGGACGTTGATTTTAATACTTTCATCGCTAATCTGCGGGAAACATTGGATAGGCTGAAGATAGGCGACTTGCGTATGGAGGCTTATGACCCAAATACCGGGAGTTTTGAGATGATTGTCAGACATGAACATGGAGATGGAGGGATGTCTTCGAAATATGATAAACTAAACGCTTATGACGAGGGTCTGTTATGCGGTATTTTTGACGTATACTCAGGCAAAAAATATGACGTAAAGGAGGTGGATTGTTGGACAAATGAAAACGCCATGTGCCGTTTTGTAGGAACTGTTATAGAGTAAAACTTAATATATAATTCTAAAAAAGGGGTTTGGTGTGATGCCAAATCTCTTTTTTTTTGCAGCCCAAAAAATTTTGCTTTACGCAAAAGCAATCTCATGGTAATCTTAATATAAATCTGGCATAGAGGGGAGAATGTAATCAAATGAGCTGCGGAAAAGCATGTGACGGAGTTTTAAAGTTTGACTTTAAAGAACTCAATGAGGCGCTTGATGAATACGGCGGTACTGAAGGCAGCCTTATTACTGTTTTGCAAAAGGCACAGGATATTTACGGGTATCTGCCCAGAGAGGTCATAGAACATGTGGCGGGGGCGCTGAAGCTCAAAACCGCTAAAGTTTATGGCGTCGCAACATTTTATACGCAATTCAGGTTTGCGCCGGTGGGAAAATACCTTATACTGCTCTGCATGGGTACGGCATGTCACGTCAACGGCGCAAAAGGTATCGAGGACGCCATCAGTATGGAACTGGGGATTTCTGACGGAGAGACGACGGACGACGGGCTGTTTACCCTCAATAATGTAGCCTGCATAGGTTGTTGCAGTCTTTCCCCCGTAATGATGATCAACGGCGAAACATACGGCACGTTAACGGCTGATAAAACAAGAGAAGTCTTAAACATGCTCAAAAAACAGGCGGGGGGGCAGTGAGAATGCGGAATGCGGAATGCGGAATGCGGAATTATTGCGGAAATAAGTCATTCCTGTTTATAGTGCTAACGGGTTACGGAATGGGGGCAGTGAGATGAAAATACTTGTTGGACGCGGGACATGCGGGGTCGCGGCGGGCGCGAATAAGGCTTATGAAGTGCTGGAGGAGGCGCTGCGCGAAAATGGCGTAAATGCGACGCTTCTGAGTACGGGATGTATCGGCGCATGTTATCTGGAACCGATAGTAGACGTCATCGGTGACGACGGCGAAAAACATACATATGTCAGGGTTGACGCGGAAACCGCCAAGGAGATCGCCAGGAAGCATTTGGTGGGCGGCGCGCCTGCGGAAGAGCTCCTGATGCCGTCGGATGATGTTCAAAAGCTTAAACGTCAGACGAAAATAGCCCTGCGCAACTGTGGTTTGATCGATCCCGAGAATATTGATGAATACACGGTAAGCGGGGGATATGAGGCGGCAAAGAAATGTATCGCCGAACTGAGCCCGGGAAAAGTGATCGATATTATAAAGGAATCCGGTCTGCGCGGGCGAGGCGGCGCGGGCTTCCCGACATGGTTTAAGTGGAACGCCGCGAAAAACGCTCCGGGCGAGGTCAAGTACATGGTCTGCAATGCGGACGAGGGCGACCCGGGCGCGTTCATGGATCGCGGTATTCTGGAGGGCGACCCCCACTCGGTGCTTGAGGGTATGCTTATCGGCGGGTTTGCCATAGGCGCTAATGAAGGGATCATATATGTACGCGCGGAGTATCCGCTTGCGATCGCGCGGCTTAACATAGCTATCGGGCAGGCCAGGGAAAAAGGGTATTTGGGCAAGGGACTGTTCGGGACTGATTTTTCCTTTGATATTCGCATAAAGGCAGGCGCGGGGGCTTTTGTGTGCGGCGAGGAGACGGCGCTTATCGCCTCGCTTGAGGGCGAGCGTGGTATGCCAAGGCTGAAACCTCCATTCCCCGCGGAGAGGGGTTATTGGCGCAGGCCGACTAACATCAACAATGTCGAAACTTTTGCAAATGTACCGTGGATCATACTAAACGGCGGGGCGGCTTTTGCGGCGATGGGATCCGAGCTGTCGAAAGGTACAAAGGTGTTCGCCCTTACGGGAAAAATAAAAAACGGCGGACTTGTCGAGATACCGATGGGCCTTACGCTCAGAGAGATCATATACGATATCGGCGGAGGCATTAAAGGCGGGCGCGAGTTCAAAGCGGTGCAGATGGGCGGGCCGTCGGGCGGATGTATACCGGCCTCGCTGATAGATACCCCCGTTACTTATGAAGACATACCGGCCACCGGCGCGATAGTAGGCTCCGGCGGTATGGTCGTGATGGACGAAACGACCTGCATGGTAGATATGGCCCGGTTCTTTCTGGACTTTACGCAAAAGGAATCGTGCGGGAAGTGTAACTTCTGCCGTATAGGAACAAAACGCATGCTTGAGATACTAAACAGAATAGTCGAGGGACAGGGCAGGGAAGGCGATATCGAAAAACTGGAAGAGCTTTCGACAAACATAATAAGCGGCTCTATGTGCGCACTCGGTCAAACGGCGCCGAACCCCGTCCTCACGACACTCAAATACTTCAGAAACGAGTATGAGGATCATATCTACAATAAAAAATGCACGGCAAAAAGCTGCCGCAAGCTGCTCACTTTTACAGTAAACGCCGAAAAATGCGTCGGCTGTACATTGTGCATGAGAAGATGCCCGGCAGGGGCGATCACAGGAGAAACAAAGAAACCACATGTAATCGACAATGAAAAATGCATAGGTTGCGGCATGTGTATGCCGTCTTGCAAGTTCAGCGCGATCACGGTAGAGTAGGGGGGCTGGAAATGGAAAAGCTCAGACTGAATATTGACGGCAGGGAACTGGAAGGATTTAAAGAGCAGACGATACTGGACGTGGCTCTGGAAAACGGTATAGATATCCCCACTTTCTGTTATGACAAGCGAATGGAGGTCTTTGGCTCATGCAGTATCTGCGTTGTTGAGGCGGAAGGCTGGCCTAAACTCCTGCGCGCCTGCGCGACGCCGATCACGGATGGCATGGTGATAAGGACAGATACGCCAAAGGTCCTGGAGTCCCGCAGGTTAAACCTGGAACTCCTGCTGTCGCAGCATGTGGGGGACTGCCGGCCGCCGTGCGTCCTTGCCTGTCCCGCGCAGACAGACTGCCAGGGATATGTAGGCCTTATTGCAAACGGCGAAATTGAGCAGGCCTTAAAGATCATAAAGTCCAAAGTGCCGCTTGCCGCGTCTATAGGGCGTGTCTGCCCGAACCCCTGCGAGGACGCCTGCCGCCGCAAGCTGGTTGAAGAGCCGGTTTCGATACTTAACCTGAAGCGGTTTGCCGCGGATATCGACCTTGAAAAGCCGGAGCCCTATCTGCCGGAGAGCGCGCCGCCTACAGGAAAAAGAGTCGCTATCGCCGGAGGAGGGCCGGGCGGCCTTACCTGCGCGTTTTTCCTCGCGCAGAAGGGTCACGCCGTCACGGTGTTTGACGCCATGCCGAAAATGGGCGGGATGCTGCGTTACGGCATACCCGAGTACAGATTACCAAAGAGCGTCGTAGATAAAGAAGCTGCGCTTATAGAGAAAATGGGTGTAGTATACAAAAACAATGTTAAAATAGGGCGCGATATAACATTTGAGAGTTTGAAAAAATCATATGACGCTGTGGTCGTCGCCATAGGGGCATGGGAGAGCACGCCGCTGCCCTGTCCCGGAGCTGACTTGCCCGGAGTCCACGGGGGCATCGACTTTTTGCGTAAAGTCTATTCCAATGAGCCTGTTTCGGTCGGGAAAAGCGTTGCCGTTGTGGGCGGCGGCAACACGGCGATGGATGCATGCCGTATAGCCGTGCGTCTCGGCGCGGAGAAGGTCTATATCATTTACAGGCGCACAAGAGCCGAAATGCCCGCCGACGAGATCGAGATCATCGAGTCTGAGGAAGAGGGCGTGATTTTCAAGTTTTTGGTCAACCCGGTCGAGATCATAGAGGAAAACGGAAAAGCCGCGAAAATGCGCCTTCAGAAAATGCGCCTCGGGGAGCCGGATGCGTCCGGCAGACGCCGCCCAGTACCGGTAGAAGGCGAAGACGAGATAATCGAGGCGGACACCATCATAGCCGCGCTTGGCCAGGGCATAGTCCCGGACGCGTTTGACGGGATCGGGCTTACGCGATGGAATACGATAGTCTCGGATAAACAGGCGTTTACGACGAATGTCGACGGTGTTTTTGCTATCGGGGACTGTGTTAATGACGGCGCTTCCATAGCGATAGAAGCCGTCGCCGACGCAAAAAAAGCGGCGATAGCGATAGACGGTTACCTGCGCGGTTTTGAAATAGCGAAAAAAGAGCCGTACAGGGTCAAGCGCGAAGACCTTACAGAGGATGATTTCACCAACTACAAGAAGGAACCCCGCTCAAAGCCCCGTCATCTGTCTCCGGAAAAACGCAGGGATAACTTCTTTGAAGTTATGGAAACGCTTGATACCGAAGCGGCGATCAAAGACGCGTCGCGATGCCTTGAGTGCGGCTGTCATGACTACTTTGAGTGCAAACTGATCAGCATTGCAGACAAGTATGACGTAGAGCCGGATCGCTTCAGAGAGAGCGCACCGGTTATGAAATACGAAGACGATCACCCGTTCATACTGCGCGACCCGAATAAATGCATACTGTGCGGCCTGTGTGTGCGCGCATGCGACGAGCTCATAGGCGCGGGCGCCCTCGGATTTGTTGACCGCGGATACGACACCGTCGTCAAACCGGCATTCGAGGACCCCCTGAAGGATACGCCCTGCGTGTCCTGCGGCCAGTGCGTATACGTCTGTCCGACAGGCGCCTTGCAGGAGCGTTTGAGTTTTAGAAAATCTATTCCCCTGGAAACAAAAAAGACAGACTCCGTCTGCGGAATATGCTCTGTCGGCTGCTGTACGACAGTGGAATCCTCCGGCAAGATGATTGTCAAAACAACACCGGCGGAGGATCGCGGGATAAACGACGGTGTGATGTGCGGGCGCGGAAGGTTTGGTATCTATTATCTGCAGAATGAAGGGCGTTTAACAGAACCCATGGTCAGAAAAGACGGTAAGCTGACGAAGGTGAGCTGGCGTGACGCGTTTGTATATGCCGCGAAGAAAATGGAAAGCCTCAAGCTGCGCGGAGAAAAAACCGCCGTTTCTATAGGGCAAACCTACTGCGTTGAGGATGCCGGTGCAATAGTAAATCTTGCAGAACTGCTGGGCGCCGAAGTTTTCAGCTATGCAAACCGCGAAAACGGCCTAACGAAGGCGCTCGGCTGTGATGGCTCGCCGAATACGCTCGATGAGATTCTCGGCTGTAACGAGGTTTTTGTATTCGGCTCCTCGCCTTTGTGTAACCCGGTGATCCTGTCGAAGCTGAGGCGTGCGGTGAGAAAAGGCGTAGCCGTGACTGTAATCGCCGGTGACGAGAGCGAAATAAATCTGAGCTGTCGGACCGTAAAAGCAGCAAACTCGACCACTTTTATCAAACAGATAGTCAAAGAGCTTATCGACGCCGGATGCACCCCGAAAAACGCTGAGGGCTTTGAGGAGTTGAAAGCGTCGCTGTCAAACATCAAACCGGACGACGAAGCAAAAGCGCTGGCGGCAAGATACAAGACCGCAAAGAAGGCGATGATACTCTATGCGCTGGATGAGCTTACCGCAGCCGGCGCGACGGAACTGGCAAACATGGCTGTTTTAGCGGGGAAAATAGGCAGTCCGAGGGCAGGGATATACGCGCTGCGTCAGGCGTCAGGCTCGCAAGCTTTAGCCGATCTCGGGGTGACCGGGGCGGCGGATACAGCAATAGGGTCGAAAGGACTCGTGATATTTGGAGAAGACACTGAGATAAGTTCGAATGAACTTGAATTTCTGATGGTGCAGGATACGCATTTGACAGAGACCGCAAAGAAGGCGGATATAGTGTTCCCGCTGGCGGCGTATCCCGAAACAGACGGTACATATGTCAGCGCTGACAGGCGTTTACAGCGCTGCAATAAAGCCATCGAGTCCCCGATAGAATACAGAACGTCGGAAATCGCGCAAAAGATAGCGGAGATACTCGAAGCAACGATCCCGGCAGGCAGCGCCCGTGACTTATACCCGAACATAAATTACGGTGACTGCGCGCCCGCACCGGTACTATACGCGGATGGTTTTGGACTGACCGATAAAAAAGCCAGGCTGCAAGTAACGGCGGACACTGATATGTTCGCGAAACAAACGCCGACATGTTACCTGATAAACGCGGCAGACGCCGATCTGCAGTAGTTACAACAGAAACTTAATAAACAAAGGTATTGTATTTAGCTGAATAATGTGGTATAGTTTCGGACGGTGGCAACACGGACAGCCACCGTCCGGAAAACAAAGGGGTATAGCTCAGCTGGTAGAGCGGCGGTCTCCAAAACCGTAGGTCGAGGGTTCGATCCCTTCTGCCCCTGCCATAAGAAAACCTTGTAACCACAATGGATACAGGGTTTTTTGTTTATCTTGTGAAAATGTATGAAATGCCCGAATGGGGTTTATTTGGGGTTTATTTTGTATGTTCTGCATGTTTTTTAGATGAACAATATCGTCTATCGCTCTCATCATATGCAGACAATTTCATACTTAAAGGCGGTATGCTGCTGTACACCATCTTGGGCAATGATGCCCGTGCCACTCAGGATATTGATTTTTTGGCGCGTAGACTGAATAATCAATTGAAAATCGTTATCTTGTATGATAAGATTGAGTGCGATGTGGGCATGATGCAAAAGTCAAGCCAGAATTTTACATGATGGGGGGCTGAAAGATGGACAAACTAATTGAATTGCTCGAAATGTTTAAGCCATTAGTTGGAAGCAAACAACAGTCGGAACAAACGCTCATGCAGATATCGGGATATCCTCGACGAGAAAATGTGTACAGTAGTTTGCTTTGCTTTTTTCTAGATACAGAGAAAGAGCATGGCTTTAGAGACCTTTTTGTCCGTTCACTTCTTGAATGTACTTCTCAGGCGGTGACTAATAGAAAATATCATACCGAATATGTCGATACAGAATGCCAAACTGAAAAAAATAACAGAGTTGACATTGTCTTTGAAACGGATACACACGTAGTTGGCATTGAAAACAAAATAGACCACGTTGTAAATAACAACTTATGCGATTACGAAGCCTATATAGAAGCATTGGCAACAGAGAGCGGAAAAAGCCATATATGTATCTTGCTTACGCTCAAAGAAAATACTGGTGCAATGATCAATGAATTGTTCTACCATATAACTTATAAGACCTTTATAAAGCAGATAAAAAAGAATCTTGGTCAGTATGTTGTATCGGCAAGTACGAAATGGATTGTTTTCCTTAATGACTTTATCAAGACACTTGAAAATTTACAGGAGGTGCAAAAAATGGATAAGGAACTACTTTCGTTCTTTAATGATAATTGGGAGGCTGTAGAAAGCTTGCTTGACGCTCAAATTGATTTGGATAAGTTTTTGAAAAACAAAGTAAAAAAAAGTAATGGAATTAGTTTCGGTGAGTGAACTAATCCCGGTAACATCAGATGTACAAGCTATAAAAAGAAACTATTGTGCTGTATATTATATTGAATTTAATGAATCCAAGCTAAACGTTGGCAAAATAGAGCTTAGCGCCTATATTGATACAGAGGCTTGGTATATCCTTATTGGTGTAAGTGCTTCTCAAAAGAAAACGCTTATGAAATATCTGGACAAAAATAAAATAGAATATTGCGAGTGGCTCTATAACGAAGATATCAAGTATGAGGATTGGCTTTATTTGCAATTAGAGAAATATGATGTATTAGAGCCGGAAGAAGTTATTGCAAACAAATTCAAAGAACTGTTAAGGGTTGTTTTAGAATCATAAATGAATGGCGAAGGCCTGTCAGTAATCGAGAGTGCTGTTTACTTTTGCGAGATTAGGTGATATAACAATGTGGTCTGTAGAAAGAAGTTAGATAATATGAACGAACGACGAAATCCACTAATGGAACAATATTTTAATAGCAGTGATGAGGAAAAATCAGAATTTATTAAAGCAATAGATGAAAGCGAGAACTCACTTGGGTTATCAGGTGATGAGATAGTTGCAATTCACTCAGATCATTATCTAAATGTTGATGATGATGAATACTCGCCATTGGGAGCTGCAATATTTGAAATGGTGACTGGTATACCATCGCAATGGTTCGATGAACCAGATGAGGATGACGGTGAGTAGGCGAGGATATACAATTTGAAACCTGACGCATACAAGACCTTGACTATGTATGAAAATAAAGTTGCCGAAACCCTCAATGTATGGTATTATGATTTCAGTGATTTTCCTCGCCGCTGACGTGGCAACCGGAAAAGATGGAACACAAATCAAAACGCAAGGAGGGGTCTCCCGTGCAAGCGATACAGGGCATTTACAATTACGGAAAACTTAGCTTGGACAGGAAAGCGCCCAAGGACAGGGCAAAGGTAATCGTAATCTTTACAGAGGAACACCTTGCCGATGAAAGTGGTATGTCCACAGAGGAAGCTTTGAAAATTTTTCACAAACACGCCGGAAGCATTAAGGGGGATATTGATGTGCGGGCAGAGAGGTTGGCGTATTTAGATGAAAGATATGGCGGTATTGATTGATACAAATATTGTTTTGGATTGGCTTCTTGAAAGGGAGCCTTTTCTTCAACACGCAAAAGACGTACTGGAGCCCTGTTTGTATGGAAAGCTTCGTGGTCATTTGGCCAGTCATACATTGCTCAATATATTTTACATCACGCGGAAACATAAGACCGTAGCGGAACGGAAAGAGATTCTGCTTTTGTTATGTGAGAAGTTCAATGTAATCGGCATTAACAAGGAAATGATTGCCACATCGCTAAAGAATGATGATTGGGATGACCTTGAAGACGGCCTTCAGATGCAATGTGCGGAAGTTGGAAACTTGGACTGCATTATCACAAGGGATTCAAAAGGCTTTGAAGCGTCAAAGGTGAAAGTCTATTCGCCGGAGTCGTTCTTAGAGATTTTGAATCAGTTAATTGATCTGATTAAACCCCCAGCTATGCTGGGGAGAGTTGAACAAGCAGAAGCGGGTGTGAAGAAGTAAAACGCCCCATATGGTAAAATGATGACGGTGTCACAAACCGAAATCAAAACCATA
>Ga0099364_10006940_pt1 | contig 16325 bp, 14 predicted proteins | sample TergutTh196P3_FD_73070 | JGI IMG/M metagenome (GOLD analysis project Ga0099364, IMG submission 73070) | Microcerotermes parvus P3 segment gut microbial communities from Pointe-Noire, Republic of the Congo - Th196 P3 | ecosystem: Host-associated > Arthropoda: Insects > Digestive system > Gut ...
GACACTACCCATACCATAGGGTAGCTTCTATCGGCAAGATTAGTGCCGTTTCGGGTTATATGATAAACCACAACACCCTCATGAGGGAAATGCTCGTAGCGGCTACCTACTTCTTTTTGTATATACTCAACCATAAACTGCTGTTGAGGGTTGTGTGTATAGTATATATATGGGTTCCTTGCGTTTGCCTCGGCGGCAATCACCGTACCGCTAGGCATATCGTTTAGCGAAAGTGGGTCAGCCCACCCTGCCAGATACCTAAAATACGGGTTGATGGGGGTAGGGTTCTTTCTCGCCGAATCACCGTTTGCCATAACGCAATAATAACCGATACCTTGGAATCCGTAAAGGTCTGTAAAGCTGAAAAGCAAATGTCCATTTTCATGCACGAACATGCCAATCGACAAGCCTGTATCAACGGTACTCGTGAATTGATTGGTTATTTGATAACGATTAAAGCTAACTCCGTGGATAGTTTGGGAAAGGTTGCCCAGCTGTGCATAGTGCGGCCATAACGCCCCGCTTAAAGATGCCCCTGCATAATAAATATTAAGAGCCATTTCGTTGCCCCTTGCGGGCATCCATACATCGTCCCCTACTTCCAACAGATAGTCGATAAAGTCTTGATTGTGCATTATGCCCAAAAGTGCTTCGTTGGCCAAAACACCATCGCCTCTAAGTCCAGCCGCATAATGAAGTTTACTATGCTCCGCCTCATAGTAAAACACCCTATTCCTATAATCCACTAGCCCGCCCGACATATCTAAGAAATAGTCGCGGACAGAGCCATTATTGCCAAAGCCTGTATAGCCCTCCTCGTTAAGTATAGCTTCGACCTCCGCTATAGAAAAGCTAGGCTGTGTAGCCTTAGTGTCGGGAAAATCGACAATAATCGTCACGCCGTATATAGGGGCGACACTGCCGTCACTTCTAGTCGCATTGACTGTATTTTCCCTTATGCTTGTTCGGCTTTCTTGCTCGTCGCCTAGCAACAGCAACCGCGCTTCTTGTACTTTTCTGTCTATGTGCCTTTGGTCTAGCTCCAAGCCCTTTGTGACATGCAATAACCTTCGCACGTTCGTATCTCGCGCCGCTTCATTGCTGTAAACTATTCCCGTAGATAAAAATTCCGACCTGTCGGCATTAAGTGCGGCATAGCAGAGATAGCCACTTTCTGGGTCGTGTATGAGCGTGTATCCGTCAAGGCTTTCCAATCGGTGGTAAAACTCGTCGCCGTATGCACGCACAAATACAACCCTGCCGTCAGGCTGGGTTATGTGCATTTCCTCGCCAAAGAATGGGGCGGCTAGGGCGGTAAGTGCGGCAAAGCTAATACTGAATACAAGAATAGATAGGGTAATACTAATTTTTGATTTATTTCTCATTGTTCTCCTCCTTATGGTTGTTTGTTTAGATTATACAGGTTTGGGGGATTCTTGCAAGGGGGGTTTTGTGTGTGATGTTAATGTGACGGCTATTTGTAGGGGACGGATTTATCCGTCCCGAGGTACGCACGCTCACCAATTCAAGAACGGCTACCGCCCATCAACTCAGAACGAGCCAACCTCGGGACGGATAAATCCGTCCTCTACAAAAACCCTGCGTTCATGCGTTTGTCGTGGGAATTTTACAAATATAGTTGACTATATAAGCCTAGTGGTGGTACTATAGGAGTGCAGAATAGGCTCTGTGCGTGGCGTGGTCTTGTCCGCCCTTGTGTCTTTTTTGCATGATGTAACATATATTTTAATGTAACACAATATCTATTCTGTTACATGCGGTATTTTACCTAGTAAAATCAAGGGCTTTTCGGGTACATATTTTTGCATTTTCGGGCGAGCGGGGTAATGCTCGCTCTTTTTTATGTGCTTTTTTACTGGCTTTTTTTGTGCATGTAACAGAATAGATATTCTGTTACATACGGCGAAAATAAAGCATATAAAAAAGGAGGAGTTCCCATGAGGAAGCAATTTAGAAGAAATGCAGGCTTGGCACTGCCTACGGTGGTTTTGTTTATTATTATGATGGCTACTGTAGGTACACTAATGGTGGTGGTGTCTAATCGTTCCATGAGAATGTCTAACGCAACACCTACCCTAGACGGACACTACTACGCCGCCGAATCTGCCATAAATAGGGCTATGGTGGGCTTAGTAAGTGATGTTAGTGATTTTACTGACGCTGATGTCGAAGCCGCCGCATTGCAAGCGGTAAAGAACATAACCACCGCTGTAAGCAATGCGTTTGTCGGCTTTACTCCGCCGAGTAGTGTGATAGCAGACCCCGAGAGTGCCGCTTTCGCAAATGCCATAGCAAACCATTTAATGGACAGCTTCGACAGCAATTCAACCTACCAAGCAGGTATAAGAAATGCGGTACATGACTATATTAGCGAGCTTGTTGTCCTGCCTAATCCACAGGGAGGGGCGTTTAATTCAGATGTAAGCGCAGCTTATTTTTGGCTCATAGGTACAACCGATACATCACCTATGGACGGATTTAATACACCTGGGTACGCCAACCTAGTGAGAGTAGGCACAGGTGCAGATGCGGATAAGGTACAAGTTGGGCTTGTGAGTGTATCTGCGACCAACCCCATAATGGCATCGCTGGTCGTTGGACACCCCGACTATCACCCCGACCATACCGATGAGACCCCAGGTCTTAGAATGTACAAAACGAACATTACCATTAAGCCGTATATAACCTTTGAATCCTACGCAGGCACGGTTACTGGTGGGCAAGCTATTACGCAGGATATTGCTATTCCGATTGGCAAATTTGATGTGTTTTTTGGTATACAACATTATGCCAGCGGTGGCGGTGCGGACAGTCCCTTTTTCGGGATTATTCCAGACTCGCTACATGTAGGAAGTGACGACACAACATTTAATGGCGGAACAGTAGTACCGGACGTTATACCATTAGAGCCTTATCGGCATGACCTAATGCGATATAGGGCTGGTATATTTAATAAAGTAGCCAGTAAAATATCTAGTGCGACTGTAGATACTGAACAAAACCCTGATAACCTTGGTAATGCAATACAGCAAGCCATAGGGAGTATACCCATAAATATCCCACCTAACGGCAACTGGCAAGCGATGACTTCAATCGAAGTAGTCGTGATAAACGGCGAGAGCAGGCTTAGACTAGACGGCAACGGCACTGCTAATACACTGGCTAATACAGTGCCGATTCCCGATGATAATACCTTGGTCTTTGCCGCTCCGTATACTGGTGCCACCTTGATTGGTGATTTTACAGGCATAAATGTAATCGTCAAAAGTGGTTCTGTTACTCTCGGTTCGGGCGGTTCTGACCCTAAGCCGTTTATTTCAAACAATTCGGTTGCCAACGAAACGGTTATTTGGAGTAGTGGCGAGATAAACGTAAATGTATCTGACGGAATGAACATGAATAATGTGACCGTAGGCTCGTTTGGTGGAAACATGAACATTTTAAGTCACGGTGAGCCTGGCAAGGTGCATATGAACGCGATTTTTGCCGCGGAACGTATGGAGGGCAACGTCAACAACCCTGATGCAACTCCGAATGTAATAAAGGCAGCGGAATGGGACACTAATCAACTACCGCAATTTTATGTAAACGGTCAAATGCAGTTGGCTATGGAGGGCATAGACAAAGACGGTAACGGTATCGCCATGAGTGGCTTATTTGCGAACGCAGACGGTTCACAGGTAAAGATAGACATAAATAATGGCGGTGCTGATTTTAACGGTATAATCGCAGCTCCCCCCTCTCATGGCAGTCATGTACGAGGGAATACAAACTTTATCGTTCCGCCCAAGATTACAGCCGAAGCAATGGACGTTGTACCTGCCCTAGATGTACAGATTAACAGTGGCGGTGGTGGTGGCGGTGGTGGCGGTGGTCAATCACCCTCATTCTCGTCAAACTCATGGGACACGGAAGAAGGAATCCCCGCCCACTCCTTACCCGACACTGGCGACACTCCCTCTTTCCACACCAACCCATAATATAAACCACAAAAAACAAGGCAATAACGCCCCCACCCCCTCGCGTTATTGCCTTGTTTATTTTCCCCCCCACCTACACCACATCTACCACCCCCACGCCAAACAAAATATAGCCCCCTGCCTACCCACACCCCAAATTACATAAAATCTACCAATCCTCCATATACTAACCACAACCTCTCCAAAAAGGACGTGTTGTATATGGCAATTAAGTATTTTTTTCAGGCGTTATTTGCGTTTTCTATGGCGTTTACGGTGCTTATGAGTGCGCCTGTTATTTTGGAAAAAAAGGCGATGCAGTTTATTAGTCTACAGCCAGTTTCCGCAAAAACGCGCAAGCGGAACCCGATTTTTAGCGTAGACACGGACGAAAAAAAGGCCGCAATTACGCTAAATGCGGCGTGGGGCGCGGAGGATACCGATGCCCTGCTGAAAATTATGGCGGATAATGACGTGCTTGCTACGTTTTTTTTCTGCGGCTCGTGGGTGGACAGGTTTCCCGACGAGCTAAGGAAATTTGCGGCGGCAGGCCACGAAATCGCCAACCACGGCGACACTCACGCCCATGTTTCACAGCTAAATCTCGCCCAAAACAAGAAGGAAATAATGGACTGCCACCACAAAATAAAAGCCGTCACGGGAATAGAGCCGAACCTATACCGTCCGCCCTACGGCGAATACAACGACACGGTACTCGCCGCCGCCGAGCAATCCAACTACTACACCATTCAATGGGACGTGGACAGCCTAGACTGGAAAGCAGTCGGCAGGCAATACGAAATAGACCGCGTTTTAAAGAGCGAAAAGCTAAAAAACGGCTCGATTATTTTATTTCACAATGGCGCGAAATACACGCCCCAAACACTGGACACGGTCATCAAGGGCTTGAAAGCAAAGGGCTACGAGCTTGTTCGCGTTTCCGATTTAATATATAAGGAAAATTTTGAGATTGACCATAGCGGCAGGCAAAAATCGGCTGTGCCTGTGTGAATGTGGGGCGGATTTGGCGAATTTTTGCGGAGTAATGAAGTGATTTATGGAACGCGGATTTTCACGGATTTGGCGGATTTTCACGGATTATGCGGATAAAAAACGCGCCCGACAAAATCCGCAGAAATCTGCGTTTTTCGTGTTTATCGTAGTTATCGTATTTATCGCATTTATCGTGTTCTTTGTAGGGGACGGATTTATCCGTCCCGAGGTTGCCACGTTCGTTAATTAGGGACGGACAACGTCCTATCAATTTGGTGCGTGCAAAACTCGGGACGGATAAATCCGTCCCCTACAAAAAACTGGTAACAGCGGAACACGGATTTAAAAACACGCCAGAAAGAATCCGCGAAAATCCGCCAAATCCGCGAGAATCCGCGTTCCATTGCCTTTAAAATCCGCGTTACATAAATACGTGGGGTAAAACACCCTCACAAATGTGATAAAAGTATTTTCCCGGTACCCACCCGACCCACAAACACACTATCATGCTCCACAAACAAAATCGTCGGCTTATGCTCCAACAACAATTCCTCTATTTGTATGCGCGACAAAACATCAATAAAATTTAGCGGCTCGTCCCAAACAAGCAAATGCGCCTGCTCGCAAAGGCTTTTCGCAATGAGGACTTTTTTCTTTTGCCCTCCGCTAAAGTCGCGCATGTCCTTTTCAAACTGCACTCGCGAAAAATCGAGCTTCCGCAGAATGGCCTTGAACAAGCTCTCGTCAATTCCTGCGTGTAGCGCGTAATCTGTCAAATTGCCGCATAAGCTGGACGTATCCTGCGAAACATAGGAAATTTTCAGCCCGCTCCCGACTTCAAGTTTACCAGAAAACGCCAGCCCCTCACCGCAAATTAACCTTAATATGCTCGACTTGCCCGAGCCGTTTTTGCCCTGCAACGCTATGCGTTCGCCGCGCCCAAGGGTAAAGCTCACGCCCTCGCATACGGGCTTTTCGCCGTAGGAAATGCTCACGTCCGACAAGGAAATGTACCGCTCCTTGTGGTACGGCAGCAGCGATATTTTCAGCGGCGCGGCGTGTTCAAGGTTTTTTAGTAGCTTGCCCTTGTCGTCAATTGCGGATTGCTGTCGGCGTTCGAGGTTTTTTCGGCGTTGCTGCATACGGCGAGATTTTTCGCCGTAGTAAGCCCTTGTGTCCACGTCCTCATGCCCTCTTTTTCGTAGCTTCGCCGCCCCTTTTCCCATTTTTGCGGCCTCAGCGCGGTTCGACCAAGCCTCGCTCTGTTTCGCCGCCTGCTTTAGTCGTTTTATGTCCTTTTTTAGCTTCTCATTTTCGGCAAGCTCAAAGCTGTCCTGCCGTTCCTTGTTCGCAAGCCACGACGAAAAATTGCCGCGTTGCACCTCGATATTTGACCTATTTATCGACAAAATATGCGACACACAGCCGTCCAAAAACGCGCGGTCGTGCGACACCAAAATAAAGCCCGCCTTGCCGTTCAAATAACGGCTCACGATTTCCCGCCCGCCGAGGTCAAGGTGATTTGTCGGCTCGTCAATCAGTAAAAAATTGTTGTCGTTCAAAAACAGCGCGGCAAGCAACACCTTTGTCTGCTCCCCATTTGAAAGCGTGCCAAACGGGCGATTTAGCACGCTTTCCTGCACGCCCAAAATAGACAGCTCCCTAAGAAGCGCCCATTCCTGATACAATGGGCATACCTGCTCTATAACACTAATTGTGTCAACGCCCCTGTCCGCCACATTGTGCGGAAAATATCGAAAATCCACGCTTGCGGAAATTTTTCCGCTATATTCGTACTTACCCAACAGCAGATTAAGAAACGTGGTCTTGCCCCTGCCGTTCCTGCCCGTAAAGCCTAGCTTCCATGCGGTGTCAAGCTGAAAGCTGACGTTTTCAAAAATATTGTCGTAGCTGCCGTCATATGCGAAGGTTAGGTCTTGAATGTTGATTAGTGACATTTTTCGTCCTCCCTGATGTAGATTTATGCCAAAAAACAGCAAAGCCGCAAGAAAAATAATTCTTACGGCTCATAAATACATCAAGGAAAACCGCCGAAAACCGCCGCGAACGGTGTCGCATATATTGTCGAACGGCAAATGTTGAAATATTTTGCGTTCGGCAGTACAGCAAAGGAACATGCGGCAGTAGGCGAAAGGTATATTTAATGAGCTGGTAGAATTAGTAATCTTCTTGCGTGATACCATTATCCGCTAGGCGAATAACGGTATAGGCATGACAAAACAAGCGGTAGACCGCAGACGGCTTATCATGCGTGAAGTTTAGCAAGAAGTATTACGCATTTTCCCAGCTCCAGACTTTTATATTATATAGTTAAATTTATAGGTAGGTTTATATCAGAATATGTGGGTGTTGTCAAATTGATTCCTTTGCCTGTTCAAATTGAATCCTCTGTCCGTTGATTGATTCCCTTGCCTGTGTGACTTTTGTTACAAAAACTATTTGACAAGCACAATAATATTAAGTATTATATGTGAAACGACAAGATTCTCGCCTGTCATTTGTTACCATATTCGGTGCATATAATGAAAGGAGGTGATTTTGTTGAAAAAACAGAAAAATAGAAAAGGAGTGTACGAGAGTATGAACATTTTAACCGCAAACGAAACAGCTATGAAAACGGCGATTGGGTGCATTTACAAGGAACTATCCCAAGACCTAATTGACAATAGCCCTGCTGGTAAAGGGACTATTGATGATTTGTTAGCAATGGCAGAGCATGGGCTTGACCTAGATGGAAAGGGCGAATCCTAATGGGCTTGGAAAAACCTAAGGTGTTTGAGCATCGGGGACAAACATACCCTATATATGAACTCCCTCCTAGCGAATGTATGCTTGGTTGGTTTCAAAACTTTCAAAATATCTTTCCTAAAATTTGCAAAAAAATAGGGCTTAACCCCATTGACTATTACGTAGACGACCATCGCTTGGCGATGGCACTTGTCCGCTTGGATAAAAGGAAAGTACATTATGGCATATTCCATAATATCCAAATGGACGAAATTAAATCCGCGGCGGTCTTTTGTTACTGGCTTGTTCGCTTGCACGTTGTTACTAGAATAGCTGGCGGGCCTGTCGATGCGTGTGAAAGATTTGCAATAGAACTCTATCTTGCGGTAGTTAGTGGTTTTGCGGAAAAGAAAAAATTCAAGGTCAATTTGCCGAGAGAGAGGGCAAGAAAACTTCTTTTGTATACATTAAAGTATAGGGATATAAATGTTGATACCCTAACTGTAAAAGGAGAATCGCTTGTGGGCGAGTATACAGATAACGGGATAGATTCGACCCAAGACGCGAACATATCCAAAACCGAAGGTGCTTGTAAAGCTAACGGGGAAGATACACACCCAGACAAGAAAATATCCCCCCCCTCCGGAAAAGAGCTGAAAATAAAAACCACTTAGCCTAAAGGGCAGGAATTTTTAAACAAAAATTCCTGCCCTTTGTTTCACGACAAACACACGAAGCCGAAATGTGTAAATCAAGCGCGGATTTTCCCACGAGCCAATCCGCGGAATCTGCGTGAATCCGCTAAATCCGCGTTTAATCGCTTTTTAAAACCGAAGAAGCTACACACCTTTGCCATTCGTGCGTTTGCTGTTCATTCGGTTGTCGTGTTACGCCCGATTTTTCCCATTACGTGTAACACCACGCCGAATATTACACGTCCACCATTTTCTATTGCATTATCCCACAAATATGGTATTATTTTCGTTGTGGAATTTTCATGGGAGGATTCCCGAGCGGCCAAAGGGGGCAGACTGTAAATCTGTTGTCAGTGACTTCGAAGGTTCAAATCCTTCTCCTCCCAATATTCAATAAAACTACACGCCGCGCAAATGCGCGGTTTTTAAGTTATTCAAGCAATGACAGGCTAACCGTAGGTTAGGGGTTCACCCCTCCCGAGGTACGCAGTCAATCCGTGCAGAGCGAGCAAGACCGTACCCCACAAAAGCCCCTGCAATCCTCGGGGCGGACAAGTCCGCCCCCTACGAAAAACCCTGCAATTACGTACGGTGAACAGCCCAGCCCCCTACAAAACCTGCAAATGCGACTAACCGTAGGGGAGGGGTTCACCCCTCCCGAGGTACGCAGTCAATCCGCACGAGGCAAGCAAGACCGTACCCCACAAAAGCCCCTGCAATTACGCGGGGCGGACAAGTCCGCCCCCTACAAAAACCTGCAAATGCGGCTAATCGTAGGGGAGGGGTTCACCCCTCCCGAGGTACGCAGTCAATCCGCGCAGCGCAAGCAAGACCGTACCCCACAAAAGCCCCTGCAATCCTCGGGGCGGACAAGTCCGCCCCCTACAAAAACCTTGCAACCCACGAGACGGGCAAACCGCCCCCTACAAATTTTAAGTTATTCCCAAACCAACCAACCCCCACGAGGTGAAAAAATGCAAACCCCCCATGAAATGCAAACCCCACACCAAATGCACCCCCCCCACCAACCACAAAACGCATACGACATTCTAAACGAACGCGGCTTTATAGCCCAGTGTACCCACGAGGACGAGCTTCGCGAGCTAATGGCAAAGGAGCCTGTGACGTTTTATATCGGGTACGACCCCACCGCCGACAGCCTGACGGCGGGTCATTTTTTGACGCTTATGGCGCTGGCGCATTTACAGAAGGCAGGACACCGCCCCATTACGCTTATGGGGACGGGGACGGGCATGGTGGGCGACCCCAGCGACCGCACGGACATGCGCCGCGTTATGTCCGCCGAGGAAGTGGCGAACAATATCGCTTGCTTCAAGAAGCAATTTTCGCGCTTTATCGACTACACGGACGACAAGGCGATTATGGTGGAAAATGCGTGGCTTCTCGACCTAAAATATGTAGACTTTATCCGCAACATCGGCGTGCATTTTTCCATAAACAGAATGCTTGCCGCGGAGTGCTACAAATCGCGCTTGGACGACGGGCTTACGTTTTTTGAGTTCAATTATATGCTAATGCAGGCATATGATTTCTTGGAATTATACCGCCGTCACGGCTGCCGCGTGCAGATGGGCGGCAACGACCAGTGGAGCAATATTATTGCGGGCGTGGAGCTTATTCGCAAGACCGAAAACGCCTCCGCGTACGGCTTTACGCTAACCTTGCTAACCGCCAACGCCAACCAGAAAATGGGAAAAACCATGGGCAACGCCGTCTGGCTCGACCCTGCGAAAACCTCGCCGTATGTTTTTTACCAATATTGGCGAAATACCGAGGATTCTAGCGTAATAAAAAACCTAAAGCTGCTTACATTTTTGCCGCTGGACGAAATCAACGAAATGGCAAAATGGCAGGGCGCGCAGCTTAACCGCGCGAAGGAAATTCTCGCATACGAAATAACAAAGGCGGTACACGGCGCGGAGGAAGCCGAAAGGGCGCAAAGCTCGGCGAAAGCCTTATTTTCGGAGGGCGGCGACCTAGACGCAATGCCCACTACGGAAATTTCCTTGGACGGCAAAATGAACGTGCTAGACCTTCTCGAAGCCATGAAGCTGATTCCGTCACGCGGCGAGGGACGGCGTTTGCTCGCCCAAGGCGGCATAAAAATAAATAATGAAAAAATCGACACCCACGAGCATATAATTACCAAGGACGATTTCAAGGACGGCTATATTCTCGTGCAAAAGGGCAAGAAAATCTTTCATAGAGGGCAACGAGTGTGAAAAATATGCGAAGCGGATTTTTTGCACCAACCGACCCTACCGCCGCCGTAGGCGGCATGAATTTTGACGTGATTATCAACAACACCGACATTGCCTTTACCGCGGTAAGCCCCTCGGGCTTTCCTGCCGATGGCTTGCCCGAGGTCGCCTTTGTGGGAAAGTCGAACGTGGGCAAATCCTCGCTAATCAATGCCATGCTAGGCAGAAAACGCCTTGCGCGTACAAGCCGCCAGCCTGGAAAAACCCGCACGATTAACTTCTTTCATGTCGAAAAAAGGCTGTACTTTGTAGACCTGCCAGGCTACGGCTACGCAAAGGTAAGCAAGTCGGAAACGCAAAAATGGGGCGCAATGGTCGAGGGCTATTTGAAAAACCGCCCGCAGCTCAAGCGGATTTTCCTTTTACTGGATATACGGCACGAGCCAGGCGCGAACGACCTAATGCTCTATGAATGGTTTAAGCATTACGGCTTGCCGTTCACCGTTATTGCCACAAAAAGCGACAAAATTTCACGCGCACAGCTGCCAAAGCATGTAGCCGCCATGCGCCGCGTGCTTGGCTGTGACGAGCCGCCCATTCCATTCTCAAGCGAAACAAACCAAAACCGCGATACGTTATGGACAATTATTATGGACAATTGTGGTATAGATATGTTATAGTAGCTGACGTGTGCAGGAGGTACTTAAAATGTCCGAAAATATCGAGCAGGAAAACGTAGTAGTTGGCAAAATTTACACTGGAACTGTATTAAAAATTAAGCCGTTTGGCGCGATTGTTTCTTTACAAGAAAATCTGTCGGGCTTGGTTCATATATCCCAAATTTCCAACGGCTTCATACAAAACGTAGGCGATATACTCAACGTAGGCGACGAGGTAGATGTCCGCGTAATAAGCTACGAGGAGGATACGCGCAAGGTTTCGCTGTCTATGAAGGACGTGCCGCAGCGTAAGGTAGCCTATGACGAGGAGGACGGCGAGGAATACGAATATTATTACGAGCCGCCGCCAGTTATTTCCGCCGCCGCCGCCGCTTCCTTTGAGGAGAAGTTTAAGTCGTGGCAGAAGCTGTCGAATGAGAGGATAGCGGGTATCAATCGGAGGAATAAGAGGAATAAACGGAGGTAAAGGGGGCATAGCCCCCTTTTTTTGTCGTTGGGCGCGTTGATGTTTTGCGTTAAACGCAAAACGTCGGCTTGGTGGGAATGTCGGGGGCATAGTCGCTTTTCACCGCTGGACTCGTTGATGTTTTGCGTTAAATGCAAAACATCAACTTTGGTGGGAATGTTGTCACGAGCCTTGGGGCTTGTTGGTGCGTGGATAAGGAACAAAAAAAGGGCGAAGCCCTTTTTTTGTTTCTAGCTAGACGCGTTTGTCGTTTATGCGTTTGTCGTATTGTAGGGGACGGATTTATCCGTCCCGAGATACGCACGTTCGTCAATTCGGGACGGATAACGTCCATTAACGCAGAACAAGGCAATCTCGGGACGGATAAATCCGTCCCCTACGAAAACCCTGCAAATGCCCCCCACAAAAACCCTGCAACTCCCTACAACAACCGCAATATTTTAATCCACGTTTCGTGTCTGCTGTGCCACGCTCCATAAATCATTTGTTAAACCACCGCCCAACCCCCTACAAATCCTGAACACTCATTTTCTCAACGGCCTTTATTCTATTACGTTTCCCTCTACACGCAAAATAAATCGACAAAAAAACAACCGTTGGAATGTTGTACAGAATAAACACCGTCAAAACGACTACGATTAGAGCGGGCGCGCTTTCAATAGGCTGCGCGGCACTCGGCGCGTGGGCTTCATATATGAATACCCCATCTACACTCTGCACAGATGACGAGCTTGTTTCCGTAAACGCGGCATAACCAAAAACAGGAATCATTGATATAAGCAACGAAATAGTCGGCAATATAAGCCCAAGCCATCTGCGCTCCTTCCTTGACAAAAATATTTGCAGAAGAAAAAGCCCCACACACGCGACAAAGAAAATTATTGCTGTTGCGACAAGCCAAAATACTGCTATTCCCATTACTTTTGACCCCCTAGCTTCTTATATTCCGCAATCAAGATTTTTGCGGTATCAAAGTCGATTTTGTCGTTCACGGCAAGCCGCTTAATCAGCGCGATATATGGCTCGTTGGCGGTGTCCTCGCTAATTTGTATTTTCTGTATCAGCTTATCAAGCCGCAAGCGTACCGTAGGGTACGTAACCCCATATTGCCGCGCCATTTCTTTCAAAGAGCCAGACGACTGCAAGAATTTTTTGATAAATGCCACATCTTCATCTTCCAGGCTCGCGAGCCATTCGGGAATAATATCCAACGCCATAATAATCAAGCACCACCTTGATATTGTGTTTAACAATGTTAAGTATACAGCTTAACATTGTTAATGTCAAGACTGTGGCTTCTGTTTTACCACGACAAAGGCGAGTAGCTTCTTCAGTTTTAAAAGGCGATTAAGCAGGCAGTAAGGTGTTGTCTAAGTGCTTTTCTTAGACAACACCGCACGCCGACCAAACACGGATTTAGCGGATTCTCACGGATTTTACGGATTTTTTCTCGCTTTAATTAAAAATTAACGCAATGCGTACTACTCGTATTACACGGATTTAAAAGCTCGGCCGAACGAATCCGCTAAATCCGTTAAAATTCGCTAAATCCGTGTTTGATTTACACATTTTGGCTTCGTGCGTTTGCCGTATTTTACGTATCTTTTTTAAGATACAACAAAAACACCCCCATTGGCATCTATACCAACAGGGGTGTTTTCAAATCAACCTCAAAATCCCAAATTAGGGGCGTGTTGCCGCTAATACCTCATAGGTATAACATCAAGATACTCCTGCAACGTACCGTCATTCATACAAATATCAATAATCCTTTTGCCTAAGGGGTGAAGCCCTGGCATGTCGAACTTTTCAAGCTCTTTTTTGAAGAAGTCGCTTAGGACTCTCGCGCCTATGTCGAAGCCCTCTATGCCGATTTCTGGTTGAGTTTCGGGGCGCAGGAATGCCTGCCCGATAAATTGGCCGTCTACCTTTAGGCTGTCTAGGCAGTAGCCGAGCAGTGACGAGCGTGAGGGAATCAGCAATTCTTGCTTAAATTTCGCACCGCCGCGGCGCGCGATATATTCGCGTGCAATCCACTGCGGCATAAAGCCTACCGCATAACAGCCGATGTGCTGATTGGGTAGCAGAATATAACGCGTGCTTGGCGTAGCAAGAATTTGTTCGAGTAGCAGATTGGCTTGCTTTACTACGCTTCCTGTGAGGAAATAGCCGTAGGAGCCTATGCCCTCGCTGGTCATGCCGTCGGTTTCCACTATGCTGGGGTTGTTATGCCCTCTAGGTGCGGTCAAACGCCATAGCCAGCCAAGCGCAGGCGGCAGAATGTGCATAAGCCCGATAATGCCGTATGTGGGGCGCGCCTTTGTGCAGGGCGGTGTGCGTACGCCAAAGCTCCTGATGTCGATTTCCACGGCCGTGTCTACGATATTTTCGATTAGGCGGCGCGGACGAATTACACGCGGGTTGGGGCATGGCTCGCCGTTGGAATCAAGCGTATGCTCCCAAATTAGGCAGGTGGAGTTTGGCTGCGCCTGCATACTCATAAAAATGAGGGGTTCCTCGGTGTGGATACACGCCTTTTCCAAATTGGGGTCTGTGCCGTATTTTTTGATATGGTCTACACGCACAAACCAGCCCGCTTCCACGTCCTTGACTACTAGCTTTTTGCTGTTGTTTTGCAAATTCGGGTGGCAAATAGCAATGTCGTCCGCTATTGGGTGAAGCTCGCACGGCTCGTCTATATGCAGGTAGAATTTCTCGTTGGTTTCTATGTTTTGGCCGACAAGAACGCTTCCGTTTTCATCGCGGTGAATATGCTCGCCCATCTCGCTTTTTCCGCCGCCAGACGCGCCCTCGTGCATAATCAAAATCTCGTTTTCGTAAGGCGTAATAACCTTTACCGCCGATGTATGAACGGCAATCCAGCCCTCGCGCTCGCCAGTATGGAGCAGGAAGCTGTAAATGCCCTTTTTCGCGCTTGGCCCCGGGTACAAATTGTACGCATACAATTCATACAAGCTGTCAGAGCGGTTATGCACCACAATTTGCTTGCCGTCAAAATGCGTATGCCTAAAGGGCGGCGCAAGATAAATTAGACATTTCGGCTCAAAAACGCCGCTATATTCGTCTATATTCACAAAAAACTGCAAATCCGCAAGCCCGCAAGCAAAAAAGCCCGCATTTTTCGGCGCAATCAGAGCCGTCTCGTAATCGCAGCTATCGCCGCCCACCTTTACAGGCACGACAATCAAGTCCTGCGCTTTTAGCCAGTCAAAGGTCTGGTCTTTAAGCTCGGAAAATTCCTTCTTAAAAACGTCCCTATAGCGAGGCTTGTCTGTGGGGTTTTCGTCGCTGATAATAAGGCAGTCTGGGTCGCGCCTACGCATGTAATCCTCTGCATAGTTCACCACCGCGCCGTTTTTGCAACGCACGACATTCGCCTCTACGACTGGCTTGCCGTTCACCTCGTACTCGACCGCGAAATCGTCCACTCCGCCGAGCGCAATTCCCACTAGCTCGTTACGCGTTTTGGGAACGCTTACTGATTTTGCTTCGTTCAAGCATTTTGTTACGTATTCCGGAAATTTAAATTTGTCCAACATTAGCCACACTGCCCCACTCTATTTTAGATTTTTATTTTTTTAGGTTAATATAGATTACTTAGAATAACATCTTTTTCATTTTAGCACAATACAAAAGATGTTACAAATTTTTTTGTGGGTGGGTGGGGTGTTGTTTTTTTGGGAGGGGGTGTTGTTTGGGGGCGTGTCACACTCCCTCCTAAAAACCAATCACCGCCTCAGCTTGAACAAGCCGATACGCCTGTATGACTCGATTTATTATTTCCGCCGTTAGTTCATCAGTATCATGCCCCCCTTTTATACGTCCATATGCAATTATAATATCCTCTATAGCACCACTGACATTATCCATATTATTTTCGTCCACAGCTGACAAAAGAGCCTCAACGCCGTATTCAAGTGCTGTATAGAAAGCCCTTTGACTTGCAGCGTTATTATCCAATATCCTTTCTCCGTCACCAATTTCAATAAATCTACGAGAAAGTGCCCGTCGGTTTGAAGATGTTTGGAGTTTCTTATCTGCATTTTCATTTTCGGGGATTACGTATGATTTTAATCCGTTTAGCCATTCCTCTAATACAGGTGTGAACTCCATTCTTGTTATTTCTCTTCTAAGAAATTTGAGGCGCATAGGCTCAAATTCGTCATGCAAATCGCTGTAGGCTTCTTCGGCTTTTTTGAATGCTTCATAGTAGTTATAATCTATTGAATTGGGGTCAGGCATACCGCTTCGTCCCTCTGGGGGACACAAACGAATAAGGAGATTGATAATACGTTGTGCTATTACTGAAGCTGTTATGTCCTCTTCTCCTTTTAGCTGAACAACAAGATTTATAAGCTGGCTCTTGTCCATATATTGGATTGGTGAGGGTGAGGGTGTGAGTGAGGGTGTGAGTGAGGGTGTGGGTGAGGGTGTGGGTGAGGGTGTGGGTGAGGGTGTGGGTGAGGGTGAGGGTGAGGGCGAGGGTGGAGGTGGGGGTGGAGGTGGAGATCGGAAGAGCA